>QFCH01002568.1_pt1 | contig 95087 bp, 78 predicted proteins | sample 5346071 | NCBI WGS metagenome assembly QFCH01 (sample SAMN09062255, study PRJNA434731) | Human gut metagenome, whole genome shotgun sequencing project. | isolation source: stool timepoint B chromium assembly | host: Homo sapiens | collected 2015
TTAGGCTCTGGTTTTGGTTCTGGCTTAGGCTCTGGTTTTGGTTCTGGCTTAGGCTCTGGTACGGCTTTTTCCAGAATGTAAACATAAGTGACTTCAAGAGTTTGACCTGCTACAACCTTGCCTGTTTCATCACCTTTAGTACTTTGAGGAACCAGTTTATATACTTTACCATCTGCTGTAGTTATGCTTGTTGGTTTTTGATCTCTTGTATCGTAGTCAGTTCCGGCTTTGGCATTATCAGTATCCGTAACCGTTGGAGTCACTGGTTGTTGATTTTCATTGGTTCCTTGAAGAGGATTGCCTTCTGTATCAACATAATGAACAAGGACTGAACCGGCTTTTTCATAGACATAGGTTACTTCTGTTGTTCCTTCTACTACGTCTCCTGTTTCAGGTTTAGAACCGTCTTTAAGAGCTTTTTCTGTTAAGTAGTAAACAATTCCGGATTTTTCGATTTTCTCTGGTTTATTATCAGTTGTATCGTATTTAGCGTTTAGAGAGGCACCTTTAGTGTCTTCTTTATCTTCAGCAATTACGTTACCTTCTGTATCAACGTAGTGAACCACTACATCACCAGTTACTTCTTTATAAACGTAAGTAACTTCTGTTGTTCCTTCTGTTACTTTTCCGTTTTCAGCACCTTTAGTTGCAGTTGGTACTAATGCGTATTTCTTACCATCTTTTGTAGTGATTGTAGCTGGTTTATTGTCAGTTGTATCGTATTTAGCGTTTAGAGAGGCACCTTTAGTGTCTTCTTTATCTTCAGCAATTACGTTACCTTCTGTATCAACGTAGTGAACCACTACATCACCAGTTACTTCTTTATAAACGTAAGTAACTTCTGTTGTTCCTTCTGTTACTTTTCCGTTTTCAGCACCTTTAGTTGCAGTTGGTACTAATGCGTATTTCTTACCATCTTTTGTAGTGATTGTAGCTGGTTTATTGTCAGTTGTATCGTATTTAGCGTTCAGAGAAGCACCTTTAGTATCTTCTTTATCTTCAGCGATTACGTTACCTGCTGTGTCAACGTAGTGAACTACTACATCTCCAGTTACTTCTTTATAAACGTATGTTACTTCAAGAGTTTGTCCTGCTACAACCTTACCTGTTTCATTTCCTTTAGTTGAAGCTTCGACCAATTTGTATACTTTTCCTTCAGCAGTTGTGATACGAGTTGGTTTCATTCCGTTATCAGATGTGTTGTAGTCTGAATTTGGTTTACCATCTTTAGTATCAACAGCGTCTGCTTGAAGTATATTTCCAGCTTCGTCTACATAGTGAACTACTACTTGTCCTGCTTTTTCGTAAACGTAAGTTACTTCTGTTTTACCTTCTACTACGTCTCCGTTTTCTGGTTTAGAATCATCTTTAAGAGCTTTTTCTGTTAAGTAGTACACAGTTCCGTCTTTTTCGATTTTCTCTGGCTTGTTGTCAGTTGTGTCGTATTTAGCGTTTAGAGAAGCACCTTTAGTATCTTCTTTATCTTCAGCGATTACATTACCTTCTGTGTCAACATAGTGAACTACTACGTCTCCAGTTACTTCTTTGTAAACGTATGTTACTGTTTTAGTTTCTCCAGCTACTACTGTACCTGTTTCGTCACCTTTAGTTGATGCTGGTACTAGTTCATATACTTTTCCTTCTGCAGTTGTAATACGGTTTGGTTTCATTCCATTATCAGAAGTGTCGTATGCTGAGCCAGGTCTTCCATCAACAGTATCTTTAGCACCTGAAGCTACATTAGCACCAGCTGGATCAACACCTACTAATGGAGTTCCATCTTCTGTTTGATAGTTAACGACTACTTGTCCGGCTTTTTCGTAAACATAAGTTACTTCTGTTGTACCTTCTACTACGTCTCCAGTTTCTTTAGAACCGTCTTTAAGTGCTTTAGCTGTTAGGTAATATTTAACACCGTCTTTAGTAATTTCATCTTTTTTGTGGTCTGTTGTATCGTATTTAACGTTTAGAGAAGCATCTGTTTCGTCTTTTTCGTCTTCAGCGATTACGTTACCTTCAGTATCTTCATACTTAACGACTACGTTACCTTTTACTTCTTTATACACGTATGTTACTTCTACAGTATCTCCAGCTACTACTTTACCAGTTTCATTTCCGATTGTAGAAGCAGGTACTAATTCGTATACTTTTCCTTCTGCAGTTTTAATACGGTTTGGTTTCATTCCGTTATCAGATGTGTTGTATTCTGTTCCTGGTCTACCATCTGTTGTATCATTATTAGTTTCAGGGACATTATTTCCTTCTGGATCTGTTCCTGATATTGGATTACCTTCTTGATCTGTATAATGAACTACTACTGATCCGGCTTTTTCATAGACATAGGTTACTTCTGTAGTTCCTTCTACAACAAGACCTTCTTCTGGTTTAGAATCATCTTTAAGAGCTTTTTCTGTTAAGTAGTACACAGTTCCGTCTTTTTCGATTTTCTCTGGCTTGTTGTCAGTTGTGTCGTATTTAGCGTTTAGAGAAGCACCTTTAGTATCTTCTTTATCTTCAGCGATTACATTACCTTCTGTGTCAACATAGTGAACCACTACGTCTCCAGTTACTTCTGTATAAACATATGTTACTTCAAGTGTTTTTCCTGCTACTACTTGCCCTTCCACAGTTCCAACGTTTTCTCCGTTTGTTACGACTGCTTCGGCAGAGTAAGTTGCATTAGTTGTAGTAGTACCTGCTTTGGTAACTAGTTTATATTTCGTGTTGTTAAATTCAATTGTTGCTGGTTTTTCATCATTTTCAGCTGCGTTATATGCTGTTCCTGCTTTAACATTTGTAGAATCTTGTACAGATGTTTTAATTTCAGTACCGTCAGTATTAATGTATTTAATCACTACTGATCCAGCTTTTTCGTAGACATAAGTAACTTCTTTTGTTTTACCTTCTTCTACTGTTCCAGTAACTGGTGCTGAATCTGCTTTTACTCCGTCATTTGAAGTTGTTAAGTAATATACTTCTCCAGTTGCTGTTGTAATCTTGTTCGGCTTATTAGCTGAAGTGCTTGCGTCATAATTGGTACCATTTGATACATCTGTCGCATTGGCAACAGCTAAACCTTTGTCTTCTACTGTAGTTGGAGTTGTAGCATTATCAAATGTTAATGCACCTGTTAATTTCGTACCATCTGATAATTCATATTTAGTCACTACACTTCCTAGTAACTCATACTGATAAGTTACAGTGATTTCGTTCTCTTCTACTGTACCAGCTGCTGGTTTAGATCCTGCTTGTAAACCAATTAGTCGATAAACTTTTCCATCTGCTGTGGTAATCTTAGATGCTTTTTTACTAGTAACATCATAGTCAGAATTTACACTTGCATCTGTTACAGGTTTTAATCCATCAACTGTTACTTCTTCAGTTGAATTATTAGGCATTGTTGCTGTTCCAGCGATTGGTTGTCCAGCTTTATCAACATACTTCACATTTACTGCTGATTTTTTCTCTTTGTAGACGAATGTTACTACTTTATCAGCTTCTGTTACTGTTCCTGTTTCAGGCTCTGATGTATTGTATAATCCATTATTTTCTTTTACAAGTTCATATACTTTTCCATCTGCTGTTGTAATCTTAGTCGCTTTTTTCTCAGCTACTTTATTATCATACCTTGTGCCTAACCCTGCTTCAGTGACTGCTTTTACTCCGTCTGCTGTTACTGCTTCTGTTGTATTTCCAGGCATTGAAGCTGTTCCTGCTAGTGGAGTTCCTTTTTCATCTACGTATTTAACTAGAACATTCCCTTTAACTTCTTTATAAACATAAGTGACTTCAAGAGTTTGGCCTGCGACAACCTTACCTGTCTCATTTCCTCTAGTACTTTGAGGAACCAGTTGATAAACTTTACCATCTGCTGTAGTAATGCTTGTTGGTTTATGATCTTGTGTATCGTAGTCTGAACCTGCTTTGGCATTATCAGTATCCGTAACCGTTTGAGTCACTGGTTGTTGATTTTCATTGGTTCCTTGGAGAGGATGGCCTTCTGTATCAACATAGTGAACAAGGACTGATCCAGCTTTTTCATAGACATAAGTTACATCTGTAGTTCCTTCTACAACAGGTCCTTCTTCTATTGCTGAATTTGTAGCTACACCATTTACTGTAGTTTTTGTTTTAGTCTCGTCTAAATAGTAAACAGAACCATTTGCTTCTAATCTTTGAGGTTTTTCTGCATCGCTTTCTTTTGTATTATATTGAACGTTCTCTGCAGTTTTGTTTGTACTAACAACTACTTCTTGATTATTCGCATCAAGATAATAAGTTTTTGTTTCAACTTCTACTACAGCATCAACAGTATCATTATATGAAGATTTAAGAGTTGTTCCATCTTCTGTTTGATAATGTACGGTAACCGAGCCTTTCTTTTCAACTCTACGAGTTACTTCAGGACTATAAGTGTAGGTGATAGTAGTACGACCACTACCTAAACGATAAGCACGAAGCGGTGTATAGTCTGTACGATAGTTATACTTCTCACTAACAGGGCCTTTAACGATTAGATTGAAGTAGAGTTCATACCCATCTCCTTCGTCATATCCAGATTCATTACTTACATTGATGTCTTTATCGGGATCAAATATTGTAGCAGTAGTTGGTCTCTTTTCGGAATCCAGGGTATCTTCCTTGTCTGAGTCTTCGACTCCAGGTTGATTGAGATATGAAAACGCAAGGTATCTTTTCATATTCCCTTCTGTATTTTGCAAACCTTTTTCTTTGATGTAAGCTAAATAGCCTTTTAAAAAAGTTCTAGTTCCTTCATGACTAAGGCCATCGGGATTGTCTTTGTGAGCATTGATTGCCTCATACAATTCATGAAGACTAGATATATTATTTGCTGTAGGAAACTGCACGACATAGGTAAAACTCGTTATGTCATGTCCAGCTGTTACAAAGGTATTTTTTTCTAATACGAAGACATAATCTCCTTCCTTGACACCACCATCTTTAGCGATATTGTCAGAAGTATATTCTTTAGCCGTAGCTTCTCCTGCCTTAAAGGTGTCCTCTAACCATTTATCAGAGCTAGTAGCTGGCGTGTTGGCTACTACATATTTGCCGTAAGTCCCCTTACCAGTTTCTTCGACAATCCAAGTACGACCTCCTGGTTTAACCCCACTGTGGTTAATTTTCCCATCATTTTGAATAAGACCTTCAGAAGTTAGTTTTGCAGTCACAGTTCCAAGAGTAGAGTCAGAGTATACCCCTCCTCCATCACCTGTAATTTCTACAGCTGGATCCCCAATTTTATGATACGTAGTGCCATCTTTTTCAATCGTATCTTTTCCTACTGCACCGTTCTCTTTTGCCTTAGCTAACTCATCATCGGTAATGTTGTTACCTGTTAATGTTTTGAAGACTTTTCCTGATTTTCCGTATACTTCGTAACCTACCGTAATTTGTTTTTTAAAGCCTGCATCTTGATTTTTATTTTCTTCTAAAACCGTTTTATCAGTTGAGACATATTTGTAGTCTACCTTACCGGTTTTAGTAATTTCTTCCGTACCTTTTTCTGTCGGTTTGGGATTAGGATCAAAATCTTTTGAAGCAAGCCCACCATCACTATAATCATCACTCTCAATTTTCACATTTGCTGTGTCTACTGTAATAGAGCCCTTACTATTTGATATAGTAGTTGTCCCATCTTTATTATCAATAATAGCAGCTTCTACAGACTGAGTATTGACAGACAAAGCGATAGCAGCACCCATAATGAGCCCAAGAGTTCCTATTTTTACTGAGTCTGAACGACCGTTTTTTAATTTACGAATAGAAAAAATTTCTTTTTTATTTGAAAACATTTTTAACACTCCATATATATATATATATATATATATATATATTAACCTGAATAGCTAAATGAGAAAGAAAAACAGGTTATTGATTTTAGTATATCATTTTGCTCATAATTAGACAAGTTTGACACCCGAAATATTTTATTTCTTATGTATATTACTGCCTCTAACGTATAATATCAGAAAGAGGGCTGTTAAATAATTTATCGAATATAAAAACATAAAACACATCATATCAAGGTCTTCTTGTCTAGACATGATATAATGCGTCTTTATCTTTTATATTTCTACTCAGACTCCTGAGCTATTTACATCCACCCTGAGGGAATCGAACCCCCATCTCAAGAACCGGAATCTTACGTGATATCCATTACACTAAGGGTGGAAACTTGTCTTATTATAACAAAAATTTGCTCTAATAACAAGTTTTTTTCTAGACAGATCGACCGTCTTAGTGGGAAGCATCCCCATTCCATATGGAGTTTTTCACGATAACATAATCAACGTGTTTAAGGTCAGCAACCTGACGTCCACCTGCATAGGAAATCGCACTTTGAAGGTCTTGTTCCATCTCAGTTAAAGTGTCTTGCAGATGACCTTTGGCTGGAAGCAAGATGCGTTTTCCTTCGACGTTTTTATAAGCACCTTTTTGATATTGTGAAGCTGAACCATAGTACTCTTTGAACTGTTCGCCATCGACTTCAATCGTGTTCCCTGGACTTTCGATGTGTCCTGCAAAGAGGGAGCCAATCATAACCATACTAGCACCAAAACGGATAGACTTAGCAATATCGCCGTGAGTACGAATTCCTCCATCAGCGATAATCGGTTTACGTGCAGCCTTGGCACACCAGCGTAGAGCAGCCAATTGCCAGCCCCCTGTACCAAAACCAGTCTTGACCTTGGTGATACAAACCTTACCAGGACCGATTCCGACCTTAGTAGCATCCGCACCAGCATTTTCAAGTTCACGCACGGCTTCTGGTGTTCCTACATTTCCAGCAATAACAAAAGTATCTGGTAATTCTTTCTTGATGTGTTGAATCATAGAAATCACGCTATCCGCATGACCATGGGCAATATCAATCGTGATGTACTCAGGAGCATCAGCCTTGAGCTGGCTGACAAAATCATACTCATAATCCTTAACACCGACAGAGATAGAAGCAATGAGCCCTTGCTCATGCATGCGCTTAATAAAAGGAATACGTCCTGCCTCATCAAAACGATGCATAATGTAGAAATAACCACCTTTAGCCAGTTGCTCTGCTACATTTTCATCCAAAATCGTCTGCATATTAGCTGGCACAACAGGTAGTTTAAAGGTGTGATTTCCTAGAGTGACACTTGTATCCGCTTCTGCACGGCTTTTAATCACACATTTATTTGGGATCAATTGAATATCTTCGTAATCAAAAATTGGAAATTCATTTAACATATCGATGTCTCATTTCTTTTGTAATGACCTACCTATGCTCTCGCATCACTACGCCTTTCCCGACGTTTCCTTAGTTCATTATAAACTAAAGTACAGTTTTTGTCAAATAATGTTATAAATTAAAATATATTGTTCGGATTTTATGATATAAACAACAAAAGAAAGAAGAGAGATTATTTTCTCCCCACTTCTTCTACATTCTAATAATACTCTCCCTGACGGTAGTCCCATGAGTTAAAGGTGTCTGACAGGTGCATCATAATCTTATCAATGTCAAGCCCTTTGCGGATTACAACTGGAGCTGGTGAAGTTGAACGTGCTCCTCCTTGTTCTGGGATAAGTTTTCCATCTTTATCGACCATAGAGACCATCACACCCTGCTCGTAGCGTGTTTCAATCGTTTTGTCAGGCTGGATAGATGCCACATAGTCGTCTGCCTCGATAACAAGGTCAACTGCCCCTTCGATACGTTCTCCGATTCCTTCTACCTTACCACGGTTTCCTTTTCCAGATGGATTTGCAGATGAGGCGTAGACCATCTTTCCTTCTTCCCAAAGTTTGGCAGCCAATTGTTCACCAGCTTTTCCAAACTTGATAACGAAACAGCTAGTACCACGCACGTCAGTCATGAGTTCTTCACGGCCATCCCCATATGCTTTGAGTTTTTCAAAGGCTTCTGGTTTCCATGGAAGGATACAGCCAAGAAGAATGTCTTCGTCCCAATGTTTTTGGTAGAAGGCTTCAATTTCTGGATTGAGTTGTGCTAAAGCACGAAGCTCATCCATGCTACCGCAGAGAACAACACCTGGTTTGTTACGGTTACGTTCTTTAGCTTCAAACTTGCGTTCAAGTCCTGCCTTGTCGCTAGTCATGATAATGTAACCAACTTTAGTAGGGCAAACGATACATCCGCCCTCACCTTTTAAAATATCATATCCTTCTTGTGAAAGTGTTCCGTTCCATTGAATGTGTTTTGTCATAGTTCTATTTCCTTTTCTATTTTTCTTCTAATCCTGCCAGTAGTCTGGTCGTTGTTTTTCATAAGCAGCAATCAAGTCTTCATACTGCAAGGTAATACCGATATCATCCAAACCATTTAAGAGCTTGTGTTTCCACTCGCTATCGATTTCAAAAGTGAATTCTCCAACTGGTGAGATGATTTTTTGTTGTTCCAAGTCCACAGTTACCTGGTCGGTTGGTTTTAGCTGGGTTAGTTTCTCTCTAACCTCTCTAGGCTGTACAATAGGCAACATGCCATTATTGAGTTCATTATTGTAATGAATATCACCAAAAGACCCTGCAATCACAACTTTAAAACCATAGTCAGATAGAGCCCAAGCTGCGTGTTCCCTAGAAGACCCTGCCCCAAAGTTATCCCCTGAGATGAGGATAGTTGCTTTCCGATATTCAGGTCGGTTAAAGACAAAGTCTGGATCCTCAGTATACTTATCGTCCAAATATCGCCAAGCATACATGAGGTACTTACCAAAGCCTTTTTTATCAATTAACTTCAGAAACTGCTTGGGTAGGATTTGGTCGGTGTCGATGTTATCATTCATAAGAGGAACAGTCGTTCCCGTATAAACTGTAAATTTCTCCATATCCTCTCCTTACTGGGCTTCTGGCATTTTCCGAACATCTACGAAACGCCCTGCAATAGCTGCCGCAGCTGCCATAGCTGGACTACAGAGATGAGTCTTAGCGCCAAAGCCCTGTCTGTCTTCAAAGTTACGATTGCTTGTTGAGGCGCAATGCACGCCATCAGGAACCTTGTCAGGATTCATCCCTAGGCACATGGAACAACCTGGGTCTCGCCACTCAAAGCCAGCATCTAGAAAGACCTTGTCCAAGCCTAATTTCTCAGCAGCTCGTTTGACAGGACGAGAACCTGGGACTACGATAGCCGTTAAGTTAGGAGCAATTTTCTTCCCTTTGACAAATCGAGCAGCTAATTGCAAATCGCTGAGACGAGCATTGGTACAAGAGCCGATAAAGATATAGCCTAGTTCAATATCTGCTGGCTTTTGACCAGGCTCCAAATTCATGTAATTATAAGCTCGCTCATCATTCATATCCTTAATTTCTGGGAAGCTACTGTCAAAGTCAACACCCATAGCAGGATTGGTTCCCCAGGTCACCATGGGAGCCAATCCTGAGACATCCATCTGGATAACCTTATCATAAACGGCATCCTCATCACTGACAATTGTTTTCCAATCTGCCACTGCCTCTTGGAAGTCATATGGAACACACTCGCGTCCCTTAAGATAATCATAGGTGGTTTGATCTGGGTTCATGATTCCCATCTTGGAGCCAAACTCGATGGACATATTGCAGATAGTCATTCGCTCTTCCATGTTCAGTGCATCAATCGCTTGTCCCCGATATTCCACCACATAGCCAACACCACAGGCAACGCCGTACTTGGCAATCAAGGCTAAAATATAATCCTTTGAATAAACTCCTTTTTGAGGAACACCTGTAAATTCCACCAGCATTTTCTTGGGTTTAACCTGCCAGAGTGTCTGGGTAGCGAAGACATGCTCGACTTCACTGGTCCCAATTCCAAAAGCGATTGCTCCGAAAGCCCCGTGGGTTGCCGTATGGCTGTCTCCACAGACGATGAATTTTCCTGGTTGAGTTCTTCCAGTTTCTGGTCCAACCATGTGAACAATTCCTTGTTTTTCAGAACCGTGAGCCGCATGTTCAATACCAAATTCCTCAACATTTTCAGCTAGCTTATCAATTTGAGCCTTGGAAATGACATCTCTAATATCGTAGATATTGACCGTCGGGACATTGTGGTCAAAAGTTCCAAATGTCAAGTCTGGTCTTCTCAATCTACGACCTGCATCTCGTAATCCTTGAAAAGCCTGAGGACTGGTCACTTCGTGGATATAGTGCTGATCCACATACATGAGTTGCGGTTGCCCCTCTTCTCCTGTGATGACATGACGGTCCCATAATTTATCAAAAATCGATTTTCCTGCCATCCATTACCTCCAAATAAAATATAAGGCTACTAGTGTGGACACCATCCCGAGAAACCAAACTGTTTTAAAATACCATTTTCTAGTCTTGTGATGAAAGATGATTCCTGCTAACCAGGCACCAAAGCCACCACAAGTAAAGGATAAAATGAGTAAGATTTTCTCTGGGATGCGCCAAGCTTTTCTCTTTGCCTTTGATTTGTCAATGCCATAAATGATGAAAATCATAACATTCCAAATCAAGAGGGCAAGAGTAATTTTTTCATCTAACTTCATAACCTTGCAATAATAGCTTCCGTCATTTCCTTGGTCGAAGCCTGACCTCCTATATCTCTCGTTAAAATTCCTGCTGCCAAACTGGCTTCTACTGCACGTTCGATACACTCCGCATCCTCATAACGTCCAAAACTATCTCTCAACATCATGGCCACTGATAAAATCATGGAGATAGGATTGGCAATTCCTTGACCAGCAATATCAGGTGCTGAACCGTGAATAGGTTCATAGAGACTTGGTCCATTTTCAGAATGACTGGCTGATGGCATGACCCCAAGTGTACCAGATAGGACGCTTGATTCATCTGAGAGAATATCTCCGAAAAGATTCTCTGTCACGATGACATCAAACTTAGCAGGATTGGTAATCATGAGCATGGCAGCTGAGTCCACTAACTGGTGTTCCAAGGTCACATCTGGGAAATCCTGTGAGACCTTCTCAGCTACTTTCCGCCAGAGTTTTGATGTTGCCAACACATTTTGCTTATCGATACTAGTAACGATTTTTCTGCGATTTCTTGCAATTTCAAAGGCTTTGCGAATAATCCGCTCCACTTCCTCATAGCTATAGTCGTTGATATCACGCGCTTTGCGCTCTTTAAGGATATGATCTCCAAAGTAAATCCCGCCTGTCAACTCCCGCACAACGACAAAGTCCACCCCAGCAATTCGTTCTGATTTTAGTGGTGACAAATGCTTGAGACTCTCAAAAATCTTAACAGGGCGAATATTAGCATAGAGATTGAGTTCCTTACGGAGAGCTAGCAAGCCTTGTTCAGGGCGAACCGCTGCTCCATCATACTGAGGACTACCGATAGCCGCTAGTAGAATGGCATCTGCTTCACGACATACCTTGAGGGTTTCATCAGGTAAAGGATGCCCTGCAGCATCGATACCTGCACCTCCAAAAGGTCGTCTATCAATCTCATAATCAAAACCTGTTTTTTCAGCTAGAGCTTCCAGAACCTCTAAACTAGCCTCCATGATTTCTGGGCCGATTCCGTCCCCTGCTAGAGCTACTATTTTCTTTGTCATAGCATTCTCCTTTACACACTAGGCATATCGCGATAGGAAACGCTACGTCCCATCTCACCAGCATTCTCTTTTTGAACAAAGGTATTAGCATTGATGTAGGCAATAGCAGATGCTTTCAGTACATCGAAATCAAGCCCTGCTGCATTAAAGATGGTTTCTGTATCTCTGTTTTCAACAGTGACCAAAACCCGAGCTTGGGCATCAATTCCATCTGTCACCGCGTCAATAGTGTAAGACACCAAGCGAACAGATTGATTGAAGAATTTGTCAATAGCGTTGAAGATAGCCTCAACAGAACCTTGCCCTGTCGCATTAAATTCGACTTTCTCACCATCCATATTAGCTAGGCTAACGAGCGCTTCAATGTCATTATCCGCATGAGTTTGCAGTTGTAAATCATCAAAGTGGAAGCCTTCTGGGATTTTCAACCATGATTCCAGCTACCAGAGCACGAATATCTGCATCTGTGATTTCTTGCTCTATCAGCCAGCGCCTTGAACTTAGCAAAGAGTGGTTTGATATCCTCTTCTGTAAAATCTAGGGCCAGTTCTCTTAGTTTCTCAACAAAGGCATGGCGACCAGACAATTTTCCAAGCGGAAGACTATTACTCTTAACACCGACTAATTCAGGGGTGATGATCTCATAAGTAAGAGGGATTTTTAAGGACTCCGTCTTGGTGAATACCAGATTCGTGAGAAAAGGCATTGCCACCGACCACAGCCTTGTTTTTAGGAACTGGAATACCTGAGAAGCGAGAAACCATTTCAGACGTATTGATGGTTTCATTTAAAACAATACTAGTTTCTGCTTGGTAGTAATCTTGGCGAATATTGAGCGCCACTGCTATTTCTTCCAAAGCAGCATTACCGGCTCGCTCCCCGATACCGTTGATAGTCCCTTCAACACGTCCTGCTCCGTTCTTGACAGCAGCAAGGCTATTAGCTACTGCCATTCCGAGGTCATCATGACAGTGAGGCGAATAGACAATCTGACGTTCCGTCTTGACATTCTCAATCAAGTATTTGAAGATAGCTCCGTACTCTTCTGGCGTGGTAAATCCTACTGTGTCAGGGATATTGATATAAGACGCCCCTGCATCAACCGCTGTTTGAACAACTTGCAAGAGGAAATCCAACTCTGTTCGGGTCGCATCCTCAGGAGAGAATTCGACCACTTCAAACTTAGAACGTGCATAAGAAACATGCTCCTTAATAGCTTCCAAAATCTCTTCCTTGCTCTTATTGAGCTTATACTTGCGGTGAATGGGACTGGTAGCAATAAAAACGTGAACCTGTGGATACTTGGCGTCCTTGAGGGCCTCGTAACAAGCATCAATATCAGACTTAACGGAGCGGGCCAAACCGGTCACCGCTGTTTTCTTCAAAACCTTAGCAATCTCCTGCACTGCTGTAAATGAGTCTGGACTAGCCGCTGGAAAACCAGCTTCAATGGCCGAAATGCCCCATTTCTCCAGCTGCCTTGCTATGGCAATTTTTTCTTTGATTGAAAAGTTAACACCCGGCGTCTGCTCTCCATCCCGAAGGCTGGTATCTAGAAATTCAACTGTTCTCATAAGATTTCCCCTTTTCCAAATGTGGTTTTAAAAAAACATCTCGCTCAGAAACCCAAGCGAGATGTTGATTCACTCCCGCTTGGTAAGCCAAACAGGACTAATGCTTTTTGCACTAGCCCGAGTACCTCAACAACAAAGCAAATTGATTAAACTTAGCTGTTTTCATGTTTGACTTTCTCCTTCGTTTGATATCTTGTTTAGTATTTTAGCATAGGCAAAAGTACTTGTCAAGAAAAAATCCAATATTTTCTGAAAATTTCTTCAGTAGAGAATATTTTGCTAATTGAAAGTTCTTGAAAAATCTTGAAATGTATCATTTTTTAGAAGTTAAATTCCAACTTTTTTCTATCAATTCCAGTACCATTTCATCTGACAACGTATCATCAAAAGCCACACTAATCCAGTAGCGTTTGTTCATATGAAAAGCTGGATAAATGCCCTTTTGTGAAAGCAGGTCCACTACTTGATCATGTTTGAGGTTGACTGCTTCGACTAGACCTCCTCTACCCTTTTCCAGCTTATCCCAAGAGATTCTCATCAAAACAGCATACCATTTTTTATTGCCTTCATGTCTTAAGACTGCCGTATCAGGTGATTTTTCCCACAGATACTCCAACTGATTACCATACTTTTCCTGAACTTGAGCCATGATACGCTTAGTCTGAGGACAGACAAAATCTTGCACATCAAAACAAGCTTTCCGAATCTGGTAGAGAATCTCCAGACAAGCCTCACGGACATTTCCAACAAAACTTCCTGTCATACTTTCCATATGAACTTGAGGATAGAGGTCACCCATTTCCTGATCAAAGATCTGAAAACGCACATTATCAGCGGTGATGGACAAAACCATGACAAAGTCACCCTCCAAAATCTGGCAACTATTGGTCCAGACTTCCCCATTTTTTACAAAACCATAGGCACGAGCCTTTTCTTGATTAAACTGATAGGATTTAAAAATTTCAAACATAAGTGAAAACTGCTACCCAAAGCTAGCAGTTCCTTTCTATTTTTTAAAAGACAACCTTGGTTCCGTGCAATTGTGTCACGCCTAGCTGATCGATAAAGGTTTGACGGTTGTCAAGGTCAATCCCCCCACCTGGTAGAATTTTAATCTTACCTTTAGCATGTTCCAAAATTCTGTGATAGTGAGCAAAACGTTTTTCTAAGGAATCGCCAGACACACCAGCACGAGTTAAGATACGAGTTACTCCAGCTTGGCTGAGCCAGTCAATAGCTTCTAACTGGTCTTCTTCGCTCAATTCATCAAAGGCCATATGAAAGACAATTTCCATTCCTTTTGACGTAGCTATCAACTTCTCCAGATTAGTCTTATCCAACTTCTTATCAGCAGTTAAAGCCCCAAATACAACCCCTTGACTTCCAGCCTGAGCAGTCAAACGAATGTCTTCTAGCATAATAGCAATTTCTAGGTCATTATAGACAAAGTCGCCACCACGTGGACGAATCATGGTCATAATAGTCGTATCATAGTTAGCTGCCAGTTCAACCGCTGCCTTGGTCACTCCATAGCTGGGGGTTGTTCCACCAACTGCTAGATTATCACAGAGTTCGATTCGGCGAGCTCCAGCCTGCATCGCTTTTTCAAGCAAGGTCACATTTTCAGCACAAAATTCGTAAATCATTTGATTCTCCTTGAAGATTACTTTAAATTTATTATATCATATTGTTGTGAATATGCTTTCATTTATATCAAGGAAAATTGCTACTATTTTTTATTCTTTGTCCGGAATGACCTTAAAGAGATAATAAGTGATAAAGATGGTCAAGGCTCCTAGACCAATTTTGACAGGTAAGAGAGGGGCAAAATAAATAGAAATTCCCATCAAGATGTAGATAGATACGATGATTTTTTTCTTTCGTTCACGCGCAATAGACTTTGTTTCTCGAAAATCAGCTACATAGCTCTGATAGAGCTTGGTATGATAAAGCCAGTCTTCGAAACGCTTGGAACTTCTGGAAAAACAAGCAATAGACAACAAAAGAAAGGGAGTTGTAGGCAACAAGGGCAAGACAACCCCAATAATAGCCAAGGCTAGTGATAAAAAACCAATGATCAGATAGATAAAACGCATAACTTCTCCTAGTTAAAATAATCTTATTCTAGTTTCGCATACAATGATGAATTTTGTCAAGTTCTAACCAAAAAGAGCCTGAAATTCACTTTCAGGACTCCCCCTCTTATTTAATCTTTTCTTCTTCGTAGTCACCCTTGCTACAAACAACCTGCTTGCCACCACCACGGACTTTTTTCTCCATGAGGAAGTTACCACATTTTGGACAGTCACGACCAACAGGCTTGTCCCAAGAGGTAAATTCACATTCTGGGTAGCGATTGCAACCATAGAAAAGGCGGTTACGTTTGGTTTTTCGTTCAATAATTTGTCCCTGATGACAACTTGGACACTCTACTCCGATTTCTTTCACGATTGCTTGGGTATGACGGCAATCTGGGAAATTGCTACAAGCGTAGAACTTACCAAAACGACCAAGTTTAATGACCATTGGACTACCACACACTTCACAGTCAAATCCAGCTGGTTCATCCTTAATCTGGATTTTTTCCATTTCTTCTTCAGCCTTGGCGACTTCTTTAGAGAATGGTTTGTAAAAGGCGTCTATAACACGTTGCCACTGCTCTTTTCCGACTTCGACATCATCCAGCTTGCCTTCCATTTCAGCTGTAAAGGTCACATTTACGATATCTGGGAAATAGTCAACGATGAGCTTGTTAACAATTTCTCCCAACTCTGTCGGTTCAAAACGTTTGGCTACAAGGCGAACATAATAACGTTTCTGAATGGTTTCAATGGTTGGCGCGTAGGTTGACGGACGTCCAACTCCATTTTCCTCCAAGGTCTTGATAAGGGTCGCTTCAGAATAACGGGCAGGCGGTTGAGTAAAATGTTGCTCTGGCTTGCTATTGACCTGCTTAACAACATCTCCAACAGCCATATCTGGTAGCATCTTATTCTTGTCAGAATCATTATAAATGGCAAGATAACCATCAAACTTGACCTGACTACCATTGGCAGCAAATTGAACTCCATTTTGAGACAATTTAACAGCCATAGTATCAAAGACAGCAGCTGTCATCTGGCTAGCCACAAAACGATTCCAGATAAGAGTATAAAGCTTGAGCTGATCCTTGTCCAGATAATTAGCAATACTTTCAGGTGTATTAAAAACGCTAGACGGACGAATAGCCTCATGGGCATCCTGAGCTCCTGAAGCATTTTTGACCTTGCTACCATGCTTAGAGTACTTGCTACCAAAACGGTCTGTAATGAAACTTGCTGCTTCGTTCTGTGCCACTGGACTGATACGAGTCGAATCGGTACGCATATAGGTAATCAAACCTTGAACACCAGAACCGATATTAATTCCTTCATAGAGCTGTTGGGCAACCATCATGGTTTTTCGAGTACGGAAATTGATTTTATTGGCAGCATCCATCTGCATAGATGAAGTGGTATAGGGTAAAGGAGCATTGCGTTTGCGCTCTTTCTTATCCACCTGATCTACTGAAAAGTCTTTACTAGTCAGACGAGACAAGACTTCCTTGACCTCATCATTGCTAGTCAATTTCAGCTTTTTGCCATCCACTCCATAGAAGGAAGCCTGAAATTGCTTGGTTCCCTTTTTAAAGACACCATCAATTGTCCAATATTCTTCTGGTTGGAAGGCATTAATTTCATTCTCACGGTCAATGATTAACTTAAGCGCAATAGACTGAACGCGCCCTGCTGACAAGCCCTTCTTGACCTTCTTCCACAAAATAGGAGAAATCGAATAGCCTACCAAGCGGTCCAGGACACGACGAGCCTGTTGAGCATCGACCAAGTCCATATTAATCTTGCGAGGTTCTTTAAAAGCATTTTTGACCGCATCCTTGGTGATTTCATTGAAGACCACACGGTTGGCATCATTTTCATCTAAGTTGAGAATGTGAGCCAAATGCCAAGAAATCGCTTCTCCTTCACGGTCCGGGTCACTCGCCAGAAAGACTTTATTAGCTTTTTTGGCTTCTTTTTTCAAGTCATTGATAAGAGGCCCTTTTCCTCGGATATTGATATATTGCGGTTCATAATTATTTTCAATATCGACGGACATACTAGATTTCTTCAAATCACGGATATGGCCGACACTGGCTAAAACCTTGTAGTTTCTGCCTAGATATTTCTCAATCGTTTTGGCCTTAGCAGGCGACTCCACGATTACTAGATTTTTTTTAACTGTTGATTTTTTCTTTTTTGTTGCCGTAGCCACAGTATCACACCTTTTCAAAGTAATAAACTTTATAAAGTGTAAACCATTTTGCCATAACTGTCAAGACTTAGCTCCTATATATAGAAGAAAAGTTTATCTAGTAAGCGAAATTTCGTCTTATACTCAATGAAAATCAAAGAGCAAACTAGGAAACTAACCGCAGGTTGCTCAAAGCACTGCTTGGAGGTTGCAGATGAGACTGACGAAGTCAGTAACCATACCTACGGCAAGGTGAAGCTGACGTGGTTTGAAGAGATTTTCGAAGAGTATTAAAATTCAAATTCCGCAAGAACATCCTTCCCACTGGTGACCAATTTTGCCCCTTCTTGAATCAAATGATGGCAACCGTCTGATAGTCCATCTAAAATGCTACCAGGAATTGCAAAGATATCGCGCCCTTCTTCCATTGCTCTCTCACAGGTAATCAGACTACCTGAACGCATCTTAGCCTCTGCTACAATCACACCACGACAAAGTCCAGCGATGATGCGATTACGGGCAGGAAAATGAAATTTTAGAGGTTGTTCGCCAGGTCCATATTCACTGAGAACCAGATGCTCATTGCTGATGTAGTCTTGCAAGCGTTTATTGGCTTTAGGATAAAACACATCCAGACCTGTTCCAATCACTGCAATGGTTTTTCCGCCATTCTGGAGAGCTGCCATATGAGCTGCTGTATCAATACCCTTGGCTAAGCCACTGACAATAACCAGTTCATTTTCCAAGCCTTTAATGACTTTTTCAACTGACTTAGCTCCCTGTTTGCTACAAGCACGACTGCCCACAACTGCTACCTTAGGAAATTTCAAGAGGTCAAGATTTCCCTTGTAAAATAAAAGCACAGGCGCATCGTATATTTCACTTAAATCCCAAGGATAACAGTCGTCTAAAATAGAGAAAGATGGAAATTTTTGAAACTCCTTCTCCAAATGCTTATCGTCTATCTGAAAATAACGTTCCATAAAAACAGCTGGATTTCTGCAACCTGATATATCTGCAATATCTCCTAACAACAGTTCTTGATCGACATTTTCACCGTATTCTAGAACGTTTAAAATCTGTTGATTGCTCAAACCTGATTTTTTCAATTTATAGATTTCATAGTTTGTGATTTTCATAAATATCTCCATTTCTTTTTCTACTCATCTATCTATTCGTAAAAAATCAAAAAAACATCCGACTATTTTAGCCAGATGTTGGAATCTTTAATTTTCGTTTTTAAGAATTTCTTCTAATTTATGATAGTCTTGGACACTATCGATTTCATAGATACTATTGCCTTCTAATTCTTCAACATAGACATCCAGCTCTTTGATATTATCCTTAACCATATTGTCCCAGTAGAGATCAACAAATTCACCACTTGCATAAGCCTTGTCAATAAAGCTGACAATCTTTTCTGCAGTTGGAGCATCCCAGAAGGATACACCACTAAGGATGCGACCTGCCTTGCTATCAACAATAATGTCTTGAACTTTGTAGTCATCGCCATAGACTAAGAACCATTCATTAGTACAATCTTCACGATAGACACTAAAATAAGTCGAACGTGTCAAATCATTGCGGAACATATTTTTAAAGAGATAATTATCGGCATCAATAACATAGCTGTTAGCTAATTCTTCTTTTACAAGATAGAGAGAGTAAAAGTTATTGTAGTCAGCGTATTTATCATTGAAGACGAGGCGAACACCATATTTCTCTTTTAAATAATCGAATTGTTCTTTAAGGTAACCAACGATGATGATGATGTCGTTAATTCCTTTTTCTTTGAGAAACTCAATTTGGTATTCAATCAGGGGTTTTTGATTAACCTGAACCAAGGCTTTAGGGGTATTTTCAGTCATAGGACGCAAGCGAGTTCCCAAGCCCGCTGCTAAGATGATGGCTTTCACACGAATCTCCTTTATTCTTTAATAATAATATAAACTCCAGCAATAACGACAAGTGACGTAATAATTGTCAACATATCTAGCGGTGCACCCAAGAAAACAACTGCAAACAAGACTGTCCATACTACATAGCTCACGTTAAGACCTGTAGCCTTGGCTGGTTGCAAGCGATTGATAGCGATATAATAAGCCAAGTAGGAAATCATATCAAAGGCTGCAAAGACAATCATAAGACCTAACAATTGTCCATTAGCTACTTCTGCAAATGACTGATGAGAGAAGAGCACAATCACAAGATAGGACAAGAATGAAGTCACTTGACGGATTAAGAGGGCTTCGATTTCACTCAATTCACTTTCCATAGCAAAGGAGCTAAGAACACTCTCACTTCCCCATGCAATAGCACAAACCAAAGCACAGAGAATACCAATGTAGAAGGAATTGACCTGTTCAACCTTATAGGTCTGAGCAATAATCCCTGCAATAATCAAGACAATCCCAAACACAGTATTTTTCGAAATCTTGTGCTTCAAAAAGAAGAAAGCCAATAAAACTGAAATCGCAGGATAAATAGCCGATACAGATGAAGCTAAAGAACTACCGATATACTTAACTGCATAAAGATTGGCCTGCATACCGATAGGGCCTGCTAGCAAGGCTCCGATGATCACACTAACATTGCGAATATTTAAGAAAATTGAGAGACGAACTTTTCCTTCTTTTACCAAGAGAAAAGCTAGTAAGATAAAGATACTCAAGAAATCGTGAGCAGCGGCTACCACAAAGGGCGACAAGTCAGTAAAAATTGAAAAGATATAAGCACTAATTGTCAGACCCAACCCCCAGAAAATACCTGAGAGTAGACCAAAAGAAACTCCATTTTTATTTTTCATCTGAACCTCCATAATAGGACAAACCTTTGACAGCTCTTTGGTAACGATTCACACCATAGTCACCAAAATCTGCACCTTGCTCTTCTTTGTAGACTGTCCATAGACTCCAAATAGCATCTTGCAAAATTTTATAGATTGCAATCTTTTCACGAGAGACAGGTGTTTGCTCACTCTCATAGTGAGATAAGAAAGCTTCTTCCTCTTGGGAAGTGAATTCAGACTCTAAAAAGAGAGCAGCCAAATCCCACATTGGATCGTTCATTGATGAATATTCCCAGTCAATCAGATATAGACGTCCTTGAGGTGATTCGATAAAGTTTTCAGGTACCAAATCGATGTGACAAGATTTTCTGTCAACACCTAAGTCAGCCAGTCTTTTCTCTAAGGAGAAGACTTCTTCTCGAACTGCTTCATAGTTAGCATACGGGATTTTTTCTTCAATTAAGGATTCGTATTTTTTGATTTCTTCAAAAGGAGCAAATTCTCCCCTTAATTCCTTACCAGATGCATGAATGGTTTGTAATATTGGAGCAATTTTGTCAAATTTAGTCTTGATTGACCTTGAATCAAGCGTAATCGCAGATTCGATATACTCATTTACTTTGATACCAGCTTCAATATCAAAAAGATAATTTCTTACATCTAAGTCTAAATCCTTTAGTAGTTCAAGATTGTACTTTTCATCTTGACGATTGATCAGCTTTTCTGTCCCTTTACCAAAGAATTTAACAATGTATTGCTTATTTGTTGTTTTGACCAAATAGTTTTGATTGGTCATTCCCCCCAGTTGTTCAACACTGAGGACTTCCTCTTCTTGACTAAGTAGGGATGAAATTTTTTCTTTAATGATTTTCTCCACAATTAACCTCCAGCACTTATACTTCCCACTTAAACACTGTTTTAAAGGCTGTGTTTAAATCGGTCGCAAAGACACGGTGAATATCTTTAATTTCTCTTACAGGTTCTTCTAGATAAAGGATATTTTTAAGACGATTGGCAAATTTCTTGACTTCCATCATTTGGATTGCATTTTCAAAATCAATGCGACCAGAACGAGAGGACCCAACCAAGAGCAAGCCCTTTTCTAAGGCATCACGAGTATTGAGATTGACTTTATATTCGCTAACTCCCATCATAAGAATCGTTCCCTGAGGACGAATGTAGCGAATCAAGTCATTAATGGCTGGTCCAGTACCATCACCACCACAACACTCAAAAGCGTGGTCAAAGGCCAAATCTTCAGGAATATTGTCAGTGATATAGCATTCTTTGGCAAATGAGAAGAGTTCCAACTTTTCCCAATGACGACCAATAACAACAATCTCTGCTTCTGGCAAAGTATAGTTGATAATATTGGCAACCACAAATGCTAAACTTCCATCTCCGATAACGGCAATTCGGTCCCGCTTGCTATGAGCAAGGGTCAATAGACGATTCATAGCGTGCATACCGACACTGACAAACTCTGTAATGGCTGCAACCGTATCTTCGATAGCATCATAAGCCACCACACGGTCTTTAGGAAGAGAAACAAACTCTCTCATAAAGCCATCAAAGCCACTAGACAAGAAATGAGTCCCTGTCATGTAGTTCTCATAGAATTCTTCATTGCTCTGCATAGGAGGCTGATTAGGAATCATGACAACTTTTTGCCCAACCTCGTAGGTTCCTGTAGGGTCAGAAATAACGGTTCCACATGACTCGTGAATCATTGCCATTGGAAGCTTTTTATTCAAAATCTTCGGATCACGTTTTCCTTGGTAGTAACGCTGATCCGCATGACAGACCGCCATGTAGTTGGGATGGATAAGGATATGATTCTCTTGGTCAATAGCCTCTTTCTGGTATTTGACGTTGATAAACTTGGGCTTAGTCAGTTGACAAATTTGATTAATCATATCGCTAGTCTTTCTCAATAATACTTTTTGCAATCTTCAAATCTGTCACTGTTGAGATTTTTAAGTTTGAGTATTCGCCCTTAGCCAAGGCCACATCTTTTCCTTTGATTACAAAGATCTTACATGCATCTGTCAAGATTTCCTTCTCTTCAGCAGAGAGAGCCGTAAAGGTCCATGAAGTCCTTGCAACGGAATGTTTGAGGTGTTTGTCCTTGATAGAGGTGAGCACGATTTGGAATATCTGTAATGAATTGACCATTAGTGCTTTCAACGATAGTATCAACCGCTTCTACCACTGTGTCCACTGCATCATGATTTTGAGCAAGTTTGATATTGTCCTGAATCATGCGAAGCGTAATGAACGGACGAACAGAATCGTGGGTAACAACGATGTCCTCTGGTGTAAGCGGACGATAAGCATCGATGGCTTCAATGATTTTCTCAATACTCGTATTACGGTCAGCACCACCTTTTGTAATAATGATACGCTCCTTATGAAGAGGTAGATATTTATCTACAAGATCTTCTGCATGGGAAACCCAGTCTCCGTGAACACCAACCACAATTTTTTCAATGCTTGGTTCTAAGACAAATTTTTCAATTGTATGAATCAAGATAGGTCGATCACCTAGCTCTAAAAATTGTTTTGGCAAGTTACTGATTCCCATACGTGTGCCAGTTCCACCAGCAAGAATTCCTGCATAAATCATCTATTTTCTCCTTTGTCTTACTAAAAAAACTTATTCTCTCTATTATACCACAATCTAGTCCTATCATGAAAGAAATACCGGCCCTCCTGTTCTAGAATAGGAGGATTAAGCAGTTCCATTATTCAAAGAAACTAGTCCATTTCTAGTAGTGACTAGGAATTCTGTAGTCATTACTAATAAATGGCTGTGAAATTTTAGAGTTCTTCAGAATAATATAGTTTTCTTAAAGAAAGCTTAAAATAAAACTTTGAAACTCCAAAGTGATTGCTTGGCTTACTGCCCTTCATTTCTTATTAGCTAACTTTATGATATAAATACGAATGGGCTCAGGACAAGTCTTTAAAATAAAAAATAACCAACTGCCACAAGAGCTCCAGAACCTAAAAATGCTTTTAGATTTTGCCAAAAATGATTGTTATTCGGAGTTTCAATAGATTGATTGATCTCAGAAAGAGAGACCTTTTTGTAAGAAGACATCGGAATATTCACTTTCTAATCTTGTCTTTGCCTATTTTATTAATGGAGTTTTGAAAATATAATGAAAATAATTTCCTATTTCCAATTTATTCTTATTATATCACATTTTGAAATGATTCTTAAGGAAAGCATGATAGTTAAAACAAGCAAGAACAGTATTGAAAAAAACCAGCGTTTTCTGACGCTGGTTTTAAAAATATGAAAAAATTTTTCTCAACTAGATCACTTCTGTGACAAAACTACGGCTTTCCAATACTTTGAGCATGGCGTTAGCTGTATCTAGGGCTGTGAAGAGGGGCACTCCGTGTTCAATGGCTGAACGGCGGATTTGCTCACCATCTTCATCAGCAGTTCGTTTGGTTCCAACTGTGTTAATGATAGCTTGAACTCTTCCTTTGCGAACAAAACTTGGGATATCTTTATCGTCATCACCAATCTTACCAACAGGTTGGGCTTGCAATCCATGACTGGCAAAGAAGGCAGCTGTCCCTTCTGTCGCGAGGATTCCATAGCCAATATTTTGGAAACGACGAGCCAAGTCCAAGGCTTCTTCTTTTGCATCATCAGCGATGGTAAATACAACGTTACCAAAAGTTGGCAAGTGGAGGTAAGAAGCTTCAAAGGCTTTATAGAGAGCTTTTTCCAAAGTCGTATCAGAACCCATAACTTCACCTGTTGACTTCATTTCAGGACCGAGCAAGCTGTCTACCTTAGCTAGTTTCGTGAAGGAGAAGACTGGTGCTTTAATATGAACGCGAGTGCTTTCAGGGTAAAGACCATCTTGGTAGCCAAGTTCTGATAAACTTTGTCCAAGAATGAGCTTGGTTGCTACTTGAGCCATAGGGATATTGGTTACCTTAGAAAGGAATGGAACAGTACGGCTGGCACGTGGATTGACCTCGATGACATAGACTTTTTCATCCTTGATGACAAACTGAATATTCATCATACCAAGGCAGTTAAGACCGATTGCTAGGCGTTTGGTATAATCTGCGATTGTTTCTTGGACCTTTTGAGATAAGGTTTGAGGAGGATAAACCGCCATTGAGTCACCTGAGTGGACACCGGCACGTTCGATGTGCTCCATGATACCAGGGATAAGGACATTTTCTCCGTCTGAAATGGCATCAACTTCACACTCTTGTCCAACGATATAAGAGTCGACAAGAACAGGGTGGTCTGGACTAGCCTTAACCGCTGTACGCATGTAAGAACGGAGGTCTTCTTCATTTTCAACGATTTCCATGGCACGTCCACCAAGTACATAAGATGGGCGAACGAGAACTGGGAAGCCAATCTTGCGAGCTGCAAGGACTGCTTCTTCTTCATTGGTAGCTGTTTGTCCTGGTGGCTGTGGAATATCCAAGTCTTTAAGGGCTTGCTCAAAGAGGTCACGGTCTTCAGCTCGGTCTAGGTCAGCGACTTGCGTTCCCAAAATGGTCACACCTGCTTTGGCTAAAGGTTCAGCAAGGTTAATAGCTGTTTGACCACCAAACTGAACAATAACACCTTTTGGTTGTTCCAAATCGATAACATTCATAACATCTTCGAATGTCAATGGTTCAAAGTAGAGCTTGTCAGACACAGAGAAGTCTGTAGAAACGGTCTCTGGGTTTGAGTTCATTATGATAGCTTCATAGCCAGCAGCCTGGATAGCCTTAACCGAGTGAACGGTTGCGTAGTCAAACTCAACTCCTTGACCGATACGGATTGGACCTGAACCTAGGACAAGTACAGATTCCTTATCAGACTTGATAGACTCATTTTCCCAGCCATAGGTTGAATAGAAGTATGGTGTTTCAGAGTCGAACTCTGCCGCACAGGTATCAACCATCTTGTAAACTGGGACAATCTTGTTTTCCAAACGAAGTTGGCGAACTTGGTCTGCTGTCGTCTTCCATAATTCCGCAATCTTACGGTCTGAGAAACCATTGAGTTTGGCTGCTTTCAAAACTTCTAGATCTTGTGGATGGGCACCCAACTCCTGCTCGATTTCAAAGATATGCAAGAGTTTATCAAGATAGAAGATATCAATCTTAGTCAATTCAGCAATTTCTTCTGGTGTGTAGCCACGGCGAATAGCTTCTGACACATAGAAGAGACGGTCATCTTGGGCTTTCACAACCTTTTCAATCAAGGCATCATCAGAAACTTCTGCAAGTTCAGGCATTTCATTGTGATGAACCCCAATTTCAAGGGAACGACAAGCCTTAAGGAGAGATTCTTCGATGTTACGACCAATCGCCATGACTTCTCCAGTGGCCTTCATCTGGGTACCAAGACGGCGCTCACCTTTTTCAAACTTGTCAAATGGGAAACGTGGAATCTTGGCAACCACGTAGTCAAGGGCGGGCTCAAACATGGCATAAGTTGAACCTGTAACTGGGTTGATAACCTCATCCAAGGTCAAACCTACGGCAATCTTAGCAGCCAATTTGGCAATAGGATAACCTGTCGCCTTAGAAGCAAGGGCTGAAGAACGCGATACACGAGGGTTTACTTCAATGACATAGTACTTGAAGCTGTGTGGATCAAGTGCCAACTGAACATTACATCCACCTTCAATTTTGAGAGCGCGGATAATACTCAAGCTCGCATCACGAAGCATTTGGTTTTCATAGTCGGACATGGTTTGCGCAGGGGCAAATACAATAGAATCTCCTGTGTGAATCCCAACTGGGTCAAAGTTTTCCATGTTACAAACAACGAGGGCATTGTCAGCTGAGTCACGCATGACTTCGTATTCGATTTCCTTGAAACCGGCAATTGAACGCTCAATCAAACATTGGGTAACAGGTGACAACTTCAACCCATTTTCAGCGATTTCACGCAATTCTTCCTCATTAGCACACATACCACCACCAGTACCACCAAGGGTAAAGGCTGGACGGACAATAACTGGGTAGCCGATTGTCGCTGCAAAGGCAACTGCTTCTTCTACTGTGTTGACAATTTCAGACTCTGGAATTGGTTGGTTCAATTCTTCCATCAATTGTTTAAAGAGGTCACGATCCTCAGCTTGGTCAATAGCAGACAATTTAGTCCCCAGAAGTTCGACTCCAAGCTCATCTAGAATGCCGTTTTTAGACAATTCCATAGCCATATTAAGCCCTGTTTGACCACCAAGAGTTGGAAGCAAGGCATCTGGACGTTCCTTGCGAAGAATACGTGTCACAAACTCAAGTGTAATTGGTTCAATATAAACCTTATCAGCAATTTCCTTATCCGTCATGATAGTTGCAGGGTTTGAGTTCACCAAGACAACCTCATAACCTTCCTCTTTCAAAGACAAGCAAGCCTGGGTCCCCGCGTAGTCAAACTCAGCAGCCTGACCAATAATAATCGGACCAGAACCAATCACCATAATTTTTTGAATATCAGTACGTTTAGGCATTTATAAGATATTAAGGGCGTCAAGCGGACAAAGCTAAAATAGGAGTTATGACGAAGAACTGTCAATTCTAGGAATAACTATCTTTTTAGCACAGTCCGTAGCCCGTATTTAGTTTAGCAAATACGGACCACCCTTCTCCTTTCTATTCGGCAACTCTCGGGTTGCCATTAAATAAATTCTCCGACGATTTTTTAGAGAAACGATATTTTTCGATAAAAAATCTAGTGCAGGGAGTTTTTAGTTCGTACCATAGCGACTAAAAGAAACAACCTGTCTTTCTATTCGTCGCCTCACAGAGCGACATTAAATAAGATACAAAGGACGAATAGAAAGCGATTGAATTTCAGGAAACCAAGGAAGGATTGACAATCCAAGTTGGTTTCTCTAAATTCTGTGCTTTCCGTCCGTGTTCAGTTACATAAATTCTCCGACGAGCTTTTACTCGTTCTTAGTTTGCTTGTTTAAAAGCTTCCATCATCTCGATAAACTCGTCAAATAGGTAGCTAGCGTCATGTGGCCCAGGAGCTGCATCTGGGTGGAATTGTACAGAAAAACCTGGTTGGTATCTGTGACGCACACCTTCAACTGACTTGTCGTTGATTTCTTCGTGGGTAATGATCAAGTGTTCTGGCAAGTCCTCACGGCTGACTGCATAACCATGGTTCTGGCTAGTAAAATCTACTCGTCCTGTAGCAATTTCGCGTACCGCATGGTTGAATCCACGGTGTCCAAATTTCATCTTATAGGTCTTGGCACCATTTGCCATTGCAAAGAGTTGGTGCCCCATACAGATACCAAAGATTGGAATTTTTCCTTGCACACCACGAATCATGTCCAGTGCTTGGGGAACATCTTCTGGGTTACCAGGACCGTTTGACAACATAACTCCGTCGGGATTGAGGTGAAGAATTTCTTCCGCCGTTGTTGAATACGGAACAACCGTCACGTTACAATTACGCTTAGAAAGTTCTCGTAAGATTGAGTGCTTAAGACCAAAGTCCACTAGCACCACACTCAAACCAACTCCTGGAGCTGGATAGGAAGTTTTAGTAGAAACCTGCTTGATATTGTCTGTCGGCAAGACTGTTGCTTGAAGCTGGTCCGTCACATGATCCATGCTGTCCCCAACATGGGTCAAGGTTGCTCGCATGGTACCATGCTTACGGATAATCTTGGTAAGGGCACGCGTATCAATTCCTGAAATACCTGGAATTTTCTTGGCTTTCAAAAATTCATCCAAGGTCATTTGGTTGCGCCAGTTACTAGCTCTACGTGCTTCTTCGAAAACAACGACTCCCTTACAAGTTGGAATGATGGATTCGTAATCATCACGGTTAATTCCATAATTTCCTACCAAAGGATAAGTGAAGGTCAAGATTTGTCCATTATAAGACTGGTCTGTAATGGATTCTTGGTAGCCGGTCATCCCTGTATTAAAGACGATTTCGCCTGTTACATCAATATCTGCTCCGAAGGCCTTGCCTTCAAAAACTGTGCCATCTTCTAATACTAGAAGTCTTTTTGTCATATTCTCACCTCTCGTGGACGCTCACTGGCGTCTTTTAACGTCTTGTGTTTTAGTTGGCGTTTCTACTCGCCAGTACGGATTCTAAGATTGCCATTCGAACAAAGACACCATTGGTCATTTGTTGGACAATCCGTGATTTTGGTGCTTCAACCAAGTGGTCTGCGATTTCTACATCACGATTGACTGGAGCTGGGTGCATGAGGATTGCTGTTTCTTTTAAGCGATCGTAACGTTCTTGTGTCAAGCCATGTTGGGCATGGTAGTCTTCTTTTGAAAAAACTGTACCACTATCATGACGTTCATGTTGCACACGGAGAAACATCATGACATCCACCTGATCAATGATTTCATCAATGGTTACAAACTGTCCATAGTCTGCAAACTCTTGACTTCTCCATTCCTCAGGACCTGCAAAGAAAAGTTCAGCTCCCAAGCGTTTCAAAATCTGCATATTGGATTTGGCAACACGTGAGTGATCCAAGTCACCTGCAATAGCAACCTTGAGACCCTCAAAGTGGCCAAATTCCTCATAAATAGTCATCAAATCAAGCAAGCTCTGGCTAGGGTGTTGGCCCGAACCATCTCCACCATTGATGATGGAAGTCGTAATCGTGGGACTAGCAATCAACTCTCTATAGTAGTCGACCTCTGGGTGACGAATCACACAGACATCCACTCCTAAGGCAGACAGAGTCAGGATAGTATCATAAAGTGTCTCACCCTTATTTACCGAGCTGGTCTTCACATCAAAGTCAAGTCGTTCCAGCCCCAGTTTAATCTCTGCCACTTCAAAGGACTTATGCGTCCGTGTAGAATCTTCAAAGAAAAGATTGGAAACAATCGGATGGTCCTCATAGGGAAGCTGGGCTCCGTTTTTAAACTCTATTCCTCGCTTAATCAATTTCATCACTTGATCAACAGTGAGGTCTTCCATGGACACCACATGGTTCAATGCTTGTTGATTTTCTGACATGGCTACTCCTTTAGCTTTCTAAGCTTCTTCAGTAATCAGAACTCTGTCTTGGCCATCAAGTTCTGTCATCTCTACGATGATTTCTTCAGAACGACTGGTTGGGATATTTTTTCCAACGTAATCTGGACGGATTGGCAATTCTCTATGTCCACGATCGACTAGAACTGCTAAACTCACGCGCGCAGGACGACCATGACCGACAATATTATCAATAGCGGCACGGATAGTACGGCCTGTATAAAGCACATCGTCCACCAAGATAACTTCACGGTCTGTCACATCAACAGAAACCAAAGAAGTATCTTCTCCACTTTTAACATCATCACGGAAAGGTTTAGTATCCAATTCCACAATAGGAACCGAAAGATTTTCTAGCTGTTCCAAACGTTCTTGGATTCGGTGGGCGATAAATACACCACGAGTTTTAATACCAGCCAAGACGATTTTATTCAAATCTTTGTTGCGTTCGATAATCTCATAAGTAATACGCGTAATCGCTCGTTTGACGGTCAATTCGTCTACAACTTCTTTTGTCTTCATGACAAACCTCCAAAAAGAAAAGTCTCCTTAAACAAGGAGACTTGAAATGTATAGCTAAGTAAGCCCTACTGCAAACAGTATAGACTCCACCCTTCTACTTTATCACGCTCCTTGCCTGCCTCACGGGACAGGTTTAAAGGAATATTTAGTTATCAAATACTATATCATAAAGCATGCTTAAAATCAAGCAAAAACTTTTGAAACCCCATCTTATAAATTGCTAAAATCATATAACTGTGGGTAGTGGTCACACTCTGGATTTTTAGGATGGCAAATGGCTCTTCCAAAATAAATCATGGCCTGGTGGGCTGCTAACCACTGCTCCGGTGGCAAGATATCCATGACACGTTTTTCCACCTCAAGCGGTGTCGCTGATTTTTTGACAATATCGTGGTGTTTGCAAATACGCTCCACATGAGTATCCACTGCAAAGGCTGGAATCCCAAACCCCACACTCATGACAACATTGGCTGTCTTGCGACCAACACCTGCCAAACTCTCCAATTCTTCACGAGTCTGAGGCACTTGGCCATCAAAATCGTCTAGTAACTGTTGGGCACATTTTTTGAGAAATTTAGCCTTATTCCGATACAGTCCCAGGCGAGAAATGTGTGAGGCAATTTCACTTTCTGTTGCAACAGACATGGCTTGTGGCGTTGGAAAGGCAGCAAAGAGACCTGGTGTGGCCTTATTTACCGCTGCATCTGTTGTCTGAGCTGACAACATGACCGCAACTAGTAGTTCAAAATGATTGGTAAAATCAAGACTGGGCTTGGCATTTGGAAAAAGAGCAATAATTTCTTCTAGCACCTTTCGTGCGCGTTTTTTTGACAAGACCATTATTCGTCTCCATCAAATAGTCCTTGTAGGCCAGCAAAAGGACTGTTTTCTTCTTTCTTAACTGCTTGTTGAGCTTGGTATTCTTCTTCTGTCATGATTTGCCAGTCATTTCCTGACACAAATCCCTGACCAGCCTCTTCTTCAGCCGTCAAGACCTTGATAGGAATGTTTAGTAGGATATTGTCTGATACGCTCTCAGCAAGGTCAAGTTCTCCATTTTCGATAGGCAAGACCAAATCATCATCTAAAACTTCCTGATCTAGTTGGTTAGATGCGCCTTCCATGAAAACTTCTGTTACTGGATAAGATTCAACTAGCTCAACTGGTTCCATACTGCGACTTGAAGCAAGAACAATGGTATAAGATAGTTGATAATCTAAGAAATACATACGGTCTTCGTACTGTACTTTCCCCACAGCAAGGATATCTTTTACATCTAAAATTTCTTGATTACGTGCACGTAGGTCGGCGGCTAGGTCTAACGTTTGTTCAAAATGCAAGCCTTCAGACTGCTTACGAATTTCTTGAATATTTAATTTCATACTTCCTCCATAAAGATTTACTCTCTTGATTATACCATGAAAAGCCTACAAATCAGCCCACCAAACTTTGTAATTAAATTTCGATTTTTAACATATTTACTATGACGTTTTTGTTTTTTAGTGCTATACTATAGGCAATAATACATCAGAGCAAGGAGGATGCTCACATGGAAGACAAAGAACTCATTACTAATGCAACCCAACTCCTATCCGAGTTATGCTCTTCGAAAATCTCTTCAAACCACGTCTGCTTTGCCTTGCCTTTGGTATAGGTTGCTGACTTCGTCCGTTCTATCTGCAACCTCAAAGCTAGTGCTTTGAGCAACCTTCGAATCGCTTCCTAGTTTGCTCTTTGATTTTCATTGAGTATAAAACCTAGAATTGTCAATTTTCTATTGACAAAAGTTCCTGAAAGGTATAGGATAGAGGTACTAATACTCGGAGGTAAGGGAGACATGAACAACTAAGTCTATCAAATAAAGAACCTTTATTTAGTAGATCTTGTTTTTGTCTCTTTTTGTGCTCTTTTCATACTAGATTTTCTAGTATCTTGTCCCCATTGAAAATCAAAAAACTAGAAAGCTATGCTCCTCTTGGGTTGGGGTAGGCAGCTCCAAGCTAGTTTGACGAGTTTTTCAACGAGGATAATAGAGTTTCGACAGTGACTTTGGGCTCTACTAGATAAAGTAGAGCTTTTTGTTATGCACTATTGACATTCTAGAAAGGGCAATCATATGATAAAAATCAATCACCTGACCATCACTCAAAACAAAGATTTACGAGACCTTGTCTCTGACCTAAGCATGACCATCCAATACGGGGAAAAGGTCGCTATTATTGGCGAAGAAGGAAATGGCAAATCAACCTTACTTAAAACTTTAATGGGGGAATATTTGTCTGATTTCACTATCAAGGGAAACATCCAATCTGACTATCAGTCACTGGCCTATATTCCTCAAAAACTTCCCGAGGAGCTGAAAAAGAAAACTCTAAACGACTACTTCTTTTTAGATTCTATTGATTTAGACTACAGTATCCTTTATCGTTTGGCTGAGGAAGTGTATTTTGATAGCGATCGTTTCGCTAGTGACCAAGAAATTGGTAGTCTATCAGGGGGCGAAGCTTTGAAAATTCAACTTATCCATGAGTTAGCCAAACCCTTTGAGATTCTATTTTTAGATGAACCTTCAAATGACCTAGACCTTGAAACAGTTGATTGGCTAAAAGGTCAGATTCGCAAGATTAGGCAAACTGTTATTTTCATTTCCCATGATGAAGACTTTCTGTCTCAAACGGCAGACACTATTGTCCACTTGCGACTGGTAAAGCACCGTAAAGAAGCGGAAACGCTAGTAGAGCATTTAGATTATGATCGTTATAGTGAGCAAAGAAAGGCTAATTTTGCCAGACAAAGCCAGCAAGCTGCTAACGACCAAAGAGCCTATGATAAAACCATGGAAAAACATCGGCGAGTCAAGCAAAATGTAGAAACTGCGCTTCGAGCTACTAAAGATAGTACTGCCGGTCGCCTATTGGCTAAAAAGATGAAAAATGTGCTCTCTCAAGAAAAACGCATTGAAAAGACAGCCCAGTTCATGACCCAAAAACCACTTGAAGAGGAAGAAATCAGACTTTTCTTCTCAGACATCCAACCATTACCGGCTTCTAAAGTCTTAATCCAATTGGAAAAAGAAAATTTGTCCATTGGCGACCGTGTTTTGGCTCAGGAACTACAACTAACTATCCGTGCCCAAGATAAAATCGGTATCATCGGCCCAAATGGTATTGGAAAATCAACTCTGTTAGCCAAATTAAAGCAACTTCTTAATGATAAAAGAGAGATTTCGCTTGGTTTTATGCCACAAGATTACTACAAAAAACTGCAATTGGATTTATCCCCAATCGCCTATCTCAGCAAAACTGGAGAAAAAGAGGAACTACAGAAAATCCAATCTCACCTAGCCAGTCTCAATTTCAGTTATCCAGAAATGCAGCATCAAATTCGCTCCTTATCTGGCGGACAACAGGGAAAACTCCTGCTTTTGGATTTAGTCCTGCGCAAACCAAACTTTCTCCTTTTGGATGAACCCACACGAAATTTTTCTCCCACTTCTCAACCCGAAATCAGAAAACTCTTTGCAACCTATCCAGGCGGTCTCATCACTGTTTCGCATGACAGACGTTTCTTAAAAGAAGTCTGTACGACCATCTATCGCTTGACAGAGCTTGGTTTGGAGGTAGTTAATTTAGAAGATTTATAAATTTGTAACATAACAAAAATCCAGAGACAACCTCTGGATTCTTTTTACATCTGTTTTAAGCGTTCAATCCGTTCTGAAATAGGTGGGTGGGTATAAAAGAGTTTTTGGAACCCTCCCCCTTTCTTAGGATCATTGATATAAAGTGCACTACTGGCATCATCGACAGGACGACTCATCGGTTTACTGTTGTCTAACTTGCGTAGAGCATTAATCATCCCTTGAGGATTGCGGGTCAACTCGACACTGGAAGCATCAGCTAGAAATTCCCTCTGACGAGAAATAGCTAGTTGCACCAAGGTTGCAGCGAGAGGTGCCAGCACAATTGCAAGTAGGGAGACCACTAGCATAATGATTTCAAGACCATTTCCATCTCTATCATCGTCACTTCGTCTGCGACCTGCTCCGCCCCACCACATCATACGACCTGCCATACTAGAAAGCATGGTGATAGCACTAGCAAGGGCGACAGCAATAGTCGAAATACGGATATCGTAATTACGGATATGACTGACTTCATGGCCCATAACAGCTTCTAGCTCCTCACGATTCATGATAGCTAGAAGGCCTGAAGTCGCAGCAACTGCCGCATTTTGAGGATTAGAACCTGTCGCAAAGGCATTTAGGGCTGGATCATCAATGATGAAAACACGTGGCATGGGAATCTGAGCCACCATAGCCATATCTTCCACTACATGGTAAAGGTCTGGTGCCATTTGCTCATCAACTTCACGCGCTCCATTCATGGACATGACAATCTCTGTCGATTGAAAAATCATAGACATGGCATAGATAAAGCCGATAATCAGTGCGATAATCAAACCACCAAGGCCAGACCGCATAAAGAGGTAACCAACTGCATAGCCAACAAGAGCTAAGAGTAGGAAAAATACCAGCAACAAAATCCACGTTTTTCGTTTATTGCTTGCAATTTGATCAAACAACATCTTAGTCACCTAAACCGCTAAAATCAACTTTAGGTACTACCTTTTCCTCATCTGGAGTTTGAAGGAAATCTGCTGCTTTAAATCCAAACATTCCAGCGATAATATTGCTTGGGAAAGTTTCTAATTTTACATTGTAGTTGCTGACAACACTGTTGTAAAGTTGACGAGAGTAAGAAATTTTATTTTCTGTGTTTGTCAACTCCTCTTGCAATTTAACAAAGTTGGCACTGGCTTTCAAATCTGGATAGCTTTCTGCAACTGCAAAAATACCTGAAACCTGACGAGTAAGAGCATCACTAGCTTTCATAGCTTCTGCTGGTGAAGTTGCTGCAGCAACTTGATTGCGAAGTTCTGCCACCTTTTCAAGGGTAGAACCTTCATACTTAGCATAACCTTTTACAGTTTCAATCAAGTTTGGCAAGAGGTCATTTCGACGTTTCAACTGAACATCAATTTGGCTCCAAGCCTCCTTTGTTTGCATACGATTCTTAACCAAACCGTTATAGCTAACAATCACAAAAATAACAACAAGAGCGATAACTCCAAGAACAATCCAAGTCATGATATAAGTCCTTTCTGCTTTTAGATTAGTACCAGTATATCAAATTTTTAATGATTGTGGTAAAATAAGATGATACTAAAGAAGGAAAAAACTATGAAACCAGAAACATTTTACAACTTGCTTGCCGAGCAGAACCTTCCACTTTCGGACCAGCAAAAAAAACAATTTGAACGCTATTTTGAGCTCTTGGTCGAGTGGAATGAAAAGATTAATTTAACAGCCATTACGGACAAGGAAGAAGTTTATCTCAAACATTTTTACGATTCGATTGCACCTATTCTGCAAGGCTTGATTCCCAATGAAACTATCAAATTGCTTGATATTGGAGCTGGGGCAGGATTTCCTAGTCTACCAATGAAAATCCTCTATCCTCAGTTAGGTGTGACCATCATTGATTCTCTCAACAAGCGCATCAACTTCCTCCAACTTTTGGCTCAAGAACTGGATTTGGACGGTGTTCATTTCTACCATGGACGTGCAGAAGACTTGGCCCAAGACAAGAACTTCCGTGCTCAATATGATTTTGTAACAGCTCGTGCGGTTGCCCGTATGCAGGTCTTGTCTGAATTGACTATTCCCTACCTTAAAGTTGGCGGAAAACTATTGGCGCTCAAGGCCAGCAATGCGCCTGAGGAATTATTAGAAGCTAAGAATGCCCTCAACCTCCTTTTTAGTAAGGTCGAAGACAATCTCAGCTACGCTCTACCTAATGGAGATCCGCGCTACATCACAGTGGTAGAAAAGAAAAAAGAAACACCAAATAAATATCCAAGAAAGGCTGGCATGCCCAATAAACGCCCGCTTTAAATTTTTTAGTAAAAAATGTTTACAAAGTTCGGAATTTCTGCTATACTATCAAAAGCAAAGGTTTTTAATGTCATCCCGTGAGGTGACGAAGACGCAGAAATACTTGAAACTCTTTAAAGTCTAGATTTTAGAGAAGTCTTACTCTGAGGGCCTATTGCTGTAAAATAATGGGCTCTTTTTTGATGCCCAAAAGTGAGGTTTATATGAAACAAGAATCAACTGTTGATTTGTTACTAGACGTTGACCAACGTCCTTCGGCTGGAAAAGGAATTCTCCTTAGCTTCCAACACGTTTTCGCCATGTTTGGTGCGACCATCTTGGTACCATTGATTTTGGGAATGCCTGTATCTGTTGCCCTTTTTGCTTCAGGTGTTGGAACACTCATCTACATGATTTCAACTGGTTTTAAAGTTCCAGTTTATCTAGGTTCTTCATTTGCCTTTATCACAGCAATGTCACTTGCTATGAAAGAAATGGGTGGTGATGTATCTGCTGCCCAAACAGGGGTTATCTTGACTGGTTTGGTATATGTCCTTGTGGCTGCTGGTGTTCGTTTTGCAGGTACAAAATGGATTGATAAACTCTTGCCACCAATCATCATCGGACCTATGATCATCGTTATCGGTCTTGGACTTGCAGGTTCAGCAGTTACTAACGCTGGACTTGTAGCAGATGGAAATTGGAAAAATGCTCTTGTAGCGGTTGTTACTTTCTTGATTGCTGCCTTTATCAATACAAAAGGAAAAGGTTTCCTACGAATCATTCCATTCCTATTTGCCATTATCGGTGGTTACCTCTTCGCACTAACTCTTGGTTTGGTTGACTTTACACCAGTTCTAAAAGCTAACTGGTTTGAAATTCCTGGTTTCTACTTGCCATTTAGCACTGGTGGTGCCTTTAAAGAATACAATCTTTACTTTGGTCCAGAAACCATCGCTATCTTGCCAATCGCTATCGTAACAATTTCTGAACATATCGGAGACCATACTGTTTTGGGTCAAATCTGTGGACGTCAGTTCTTGAAAGAACCAGGTCTTCACCGTACTCTTCTTGGTGACGGTATCGCAACTTCTGTTTCTGCCTTCCTTGGTGGACCAGCCAATACAACTTACGGAGAAAATACAGGGGTTATTGGTATGACTCGTATCGCTTCTGTCTCAGTTATCCGTAACGCTGCCTTTATCGCGATTGCCCTTAGCTTCCTTGGTAAATTCACTGCCTTGATTTCAACTATTCCAAATGCTGTACTTGGTGGTATGTCAATCCTTCTCTATGGGGTTATCGCCAGCAACGGTTTGAAAGTTTTGATCAAAGAACGTGTTGATTTTGCTCAAATGCGTAACTTAATCATCGCAAGTGCTATGTTGGTCCTTGGACTTGGAGGAGCTATCCTTAAACTTGGTCCAGTTACCCTTTCAGGTACTGCCCTATCAGCCATGACAGGAATCATCTTGAACTTGGTCTTGCCATACGAAAATAAAGACTAATACTCTTCGAAAATCAAAAAACGAGCATTTCCAACTACGGAAGTGCTCATTTTTCTTCTTTCTAAAAAAAGGAAAGCCCTGCGGCCTTCCTTTGTCTTACTTGCGTTTCTTCTTCGCTTTTTTCATTTTGTTAGCCATGCGTTTCATGGATTGTTTCATGGCAAATTCACCAATTTTACCTTTGAGTCCGCCACCAAACATCTGACTCATATCTGGCATTCCTGCTCCTCCTAGAGCTGACAGGTCAGGCATACCGCCTTGTCCCATCATTCCTTCAAGGGCAGACATATCCATGCCTCCCATATTTGGCATATTTTTTGGAAGGTTATTTGGATTGATTCCCATCTGCTTCATCATCTTGTTCATGTCCCCAGACATAACACCTTGCATGAGTTGTTTGGCCTGGTTAAAGTCCTTGATGAATTTATTGACTTCGACAAAGGTATTTCCAGAACCTGCAGCGATACGACGGCGACGACTTGGATTTAATAAATCTGGATTTTCACGTTCTTCAGGTGTCATTGAAGACACAATGGCACGTTTGCGCGCAATCTGGCGCTCATCCACTTTCATGTTTTGAAGGGCTGGATTGTTGGCCATGCCTGGAATCATCTTGAGCAAGTCCTCCATCGGCCCCATGTTTTGCACCTGATCCAACTGATCAATAAAATCATTGAAATCAAAGGTATTTTCACGCATCTTCTCAGCCATTTCAAGGGCTTTTTGCTCATCGTATTCTTGAGAAGCTTTCTCAATCAAAGTGAGCATATCCCCCATGCCAAGGATACGGCTAGACATACGGTCTGGGTGGAAGGTTTCAATGTCCGTAATCTTTTCACCCGTACCAGTGAACTTGATTGGTTTTCCAGTAATGTGACGAACAGATAGAGCCGCACCACCACGAGTATCCCCATCAATCTTGGTAAGGATAACCCCAGTCACTTCTAACTGAGCATTAAACTCACGCGCAACATTGGCCGCTTCTTGACCAATCATGGCATCAACGACGAGCAAAATTTCATTTGGTTGAGCCAATGCTTTCACGTCACGAAGCTCATTCATGAGAAGCTCATCAATCTGCAAACGACCCGCCGTATCAATCAAGACATAGTCGTTGTGGTTGGCTTGGGCTTGCTCCAAACCTTGACGTACAATCTCAACAGCTGGTACTTCTGTCCCGAGTGCGAAAACCGGCACATCAATCTGTTGACCCAGAGTTTTCAACTGGTCAATAGCCGCAGGACGGTAAATATCCGCCGCAATCATCAAAGGACGGGCATTTTCTTCCTTCTTGAGTTTGTTGGCCAATTTACCTGCAAAGGTTGTTTTACCAGCCCCCTGCAAACCAACCATCATGATAATCGTCGGAATTTTAGGAGACTTGATAATCTCAGCCGTATCAGAACCTAAAACAGCTGTCAGTTCCTCATCAACGATTTTAATAATTTGTTGCGCAGGATTAAGGGTATCAATGACCTCATGCCCGACTGCACGCTCACGAACTTTCTTGATAAAGTCCTTTACAACAGGCAAGGCAACGTCGGCCTCAAGCAAGGCCAAGCGAATTTCCTTGGTTGCCTCTTGAACATCAGATTCAGAGATTTTTCCTTTTTTACGTAGATTTTTAAAGACGTTCTGCAAACGTTCTGTTAAACTTTCAAATGCCATTTTTCTTCCTCTTATTCTCTATTATCAATGCTTGTTAAAATTTCTATCTGCTCCTGCAGAAAGTCATCCTTGGGATAGCGCTCCAAAATCTGGTCAAAAATCTGACTGCGAACAATGTAGTCCGAGTACATGTGCAATTTCATCTCATAATCTTCCAGAATCTTTTCTGTCCGCTTGATATTATCATAGACAGCCTGACGACTGACACCAAACTCTTCGGCAATCTCAGCGAGACTGTAATCATCAGCATAGTAGAGCTCGATATAATTCATTTGCTTATCTGTCAAAAGCGCCGCATAAAATTCAAAGAGCGCATTCATACGATTGGTTTTTTCAATTTCCATAACTTTTATTATACCAAAAATTAGCCTAATCTACCACACTAGAAAGCCAATCCAAGAAGATAGAAAGCTAAATTTGAAAAAGACAAGAGACTAGCCCCAAGTAATTTCCAGTTGATAGCTGGCAAAGGGGTGTCCCTCTTGATTTTGTAGTTGATAGTCTAAATAAATCTTTTGTCCATCCACTTGATAACGATTCGTTTGGATGATAAACTCCTGCATCCCCATAGGTGTGGGAATATAGGCTAAACTATCACTACCCTTTAGAAATCTCATAATGGTTTTGGGACTCGAGAAACGTGTCATCACCAGTTCTTGAGCATGAAATTTAATCACTACTTTTTCCTTTTCCTCATTGTAGAAAAGCAAATAGCGATAATCTCCCTTTTCATGCACTTCCACATCATAGAGCTGGTCAATCACTTCCAACTGCTCATCAAACTGAATCGTATTTCGCATCCGAATCTTCACATCAGGTCCTCTTTCTTGTCTCTTGTCCTACTATTTTACCAAAAACTCTAGCTTTTTGCTATAATGGTCATATGAACGAAAAAGTATTCCGTGACCCAGTTCACAACTACATCCATGTCAATAATCAAATCATCTATGACTTGATTAATACAAAAGAATTTCAGCGTTTGCGTCGTATCAAACAACTGGGAACTTCCAGTTATACCTTCCACGGTGGAGAACACAGTCGCTTCTCTCACTGTCTTGGAGTCTATGAGATTGCACGACGTATCACAGAAATTTTTGAAGAAAAATATCCTGAGGAATGGAATCCTGCTGAGTCTCTCTTGACTATGACAGCTGCTCTCCTACATGACCTTGGGCATGGTGCCTACTCCCATACTTTTGAACATCTCTTTGATACAGACCATGAAGCCATCACTCAGGAGATTATCCAAAGTCCTGAGACAGAGATTCACCAAGTCCTGCTACAAGTGGCGCCAGATTTTCCAGAAAAGGTAGCCAGTGTCATCGAACATACCTATCCTAACAAGCAGGTCGTGCAACTCATTTCTAGTCAGATTGATGCAGACCGCATGGACTATCTCTTGCGCGACTCCTATTTTACTGGAGCATCCTATGGGGAATTTGACCTGACTCGAATCCTCCGAGTCATTCGTCCTGTCGAAAATGGTATCGCCTTTCAGCGCAATGGCATGCATGCCATCGAAGACTATGTCCTCAGTCGCTACCAAATGTATATGCAGGTTTATTTCCACCCTGCAACACGCGCCATGGAAGTTCTCCTACAGAATCTCCTCAAGCGCGCCAAGGAACTCTATCCTGCAGACAAGGACTTCTTTGCACGCACATCTCCACATCTCCTGCCTTTCTTTGAAAAAAATGTGACCTTGTCTGATTATCTGGCTCTAGATGATGGTGTGATGAATACCTACTTCCAGCTCTGGATGACCAGTCCTGACAAGATTCTCGCAGACTTGTCTCAACGTTTTGTCAACCGCAAGGTCTTTAAATCCATTACCTTTTCACAAGAAGACCAAGACCAACTCGCTAGCATGAGAAAATTGGTTGAAGATATCGGCTTTGATCCAGACTACTACACTGCCATTCATAAGAACTTCGACCTCCCTTATGATATCTATCGTCCCGAATCTGAAAATCCACGGACACAGATTGAGATTTTACAAAAAAATGGAGAACTGGCCGAACTCTCTAGCCTGTCTCCTATCGTCCAATCCCTTGCTGGCAGTCGCCACGGAGATAATCGTTTCTATTTTCCAAAAGAAATGTTGGACCAAAACAGCATCTTTGCTAGCATTACCCAACAATTTTTACACTTGATTGAGAACGATCATTTTACCCCAAATAAAAACTAGAAGAGGAAATTTATGAGTATTAAACTAATTGCCGTCGATATTGACGGAACCCTAGTCAACAGCCAAAAGGAGATTACTCCTGAAGTCTTTTCTGCCATCCAAGATGCCAAAGAAGCTGGTGTCAAAGTCGTAATTGCAACTGGCCGCCCTATCGCAGGTGTTGCTAAACTTCTGGACGACTTGCAGTTGAGAGACGAGGGTGACTATGTTGTGACCTTTAATGGTGCCCTTGTCCAAGAAACTGCTACAGGTCATGAGATTATCAGCGAATCCTTAACTTATGAAGATTATCTGGATATGGAATTTCTCAGTCGTAAGCTCGGTGTCCACATGCACGCTATTACCAAGGACGGCATCTACACAGCCAATCGCAATATCGGAAAATACACTGTGCACGAATCAACCCTCGTCAGCATGCCTATTTTCTACCGCACTCCTGAAGAAATGGCTGACAAAGAAATCGTCAAGTGTATGTTCATCGATGAACCTGAGATTCTGGATGCTGCGATTGAAAAGATACCAGCGGAATTCTACGAACGCTACTCTATCAACAAATCTGCTCCTTTCTACCTCGAACTCCTTAAAAAGAATGTGGACAAAGGTTCAGCCATCACTCACTTAGCTGAAAAACTAGGATTGACCAAAGATCAAACCATGGCTATCGGTGACGAAGAAAATGACCGTGCCATGCTAGAAGTCGTTGGCAACCCCGTGGTCATGGAAAATGGAAATCCAGAAATCAAAAAAATCGCCAAATACATCACTAAATCTAACGATGAATCCGGCGTTGCCCATGCCATCCGTACATGGGTACTGTAAAAGGGTATGAATAGACGAAAACCGCTCAGCTGAGCGGTTTTTTCCAAATCAAGAATTTTCTATACCATCATTTTTTTAAATGATCAAGGTAGGTAACTCACTATGAAATAAGCTAAATTACCAATCACTTGATGATCCACCAGCATCAAAACCACCACCTGACCAATCACTTGATGATCCACCAGCATCAAAACCACCACCTGACCAATCATCACTCGACCAATCATCACTCGACCAAGGCGATGAGGAATCACTACTACTCTCATTATGATACTCATCTGAATTTTTAATATGGTAAGCTGTTAATGCTTTTTGTGACCAAGAACCATCATTTATAAAATCTTTATCATCAGGGTATAATTTATCCTTACCATAATAGAATTTATTAGATCTCCGTTTCCTACCCGAAACCCTACCTTCTGTAAGAAAAAGTACCACAAAAGAAATCATAAAAATTACACCGAAATGATCAAGAATTTCTACTACTAGTTCCCATATAGCTTTAGGGACTTCATAAAAATAATTTCTCTCTACTACAGGTGCATCAGCTAAGTCATAATCTTGATTGGATATGTTTTGGATTATATCAATCACAGCTCCATCATAGTCTTTGGCTCGCATCTTATCACGAGAGGCATCTAAGATTTCCCTAGCTTTTGTATCAGTCAATATAGTAGCTAGGTTATTAGAAGTCTCAATACGAAACTTTCTATCTTTTATAGCAATCAATAATAATGCACCCTTATTTGAATCCGAATAGCCAATTTTCCAAGATCTGGCAATCGTATTGGCTGACTTTTCTATAGATTCACTATTCAAACTCTCAACAATATAAATACCAATTTGAGTATCCGATTTACCATTTAATTCTATTATTTTATCTGAAACAACCTCTGATAAATAATGGTTTGGATCATAAATACCATTAGAAGGCCTATCTGGTATCACTAGATCTGCGTGAGTTGGTCCAATGAAAAATAACAGGATTGTAAAAAAAGAAATTAGTATTAAAGCAAATTTTTTTATCATAAAAATAGAATCTTTCTTAAAGTGAGTATTAAAAAGAACAAGTAATAATAATCCTTCTCCAAAGCTTAGATTGTAATACTTAATTCTATCCTATTAGAACGATAGAAACCCGATTAGAAAAGTATATATACTTTCTACTATTATACCACACCTCCGTTTTCATCTGAAATGGTTTTCATTTTTGGACAAGAAAAAACACTGACCATTCAGTGCTTTTTGATTGATTTACTGCCCCCTGCAGGAATCGAACCTGCAACTACTCCTTAGGAGGGAGTTGTTATATCCATTGAACTAAGGGAGCTAGATAAAAACTCTGCTGAATGAGCAGAGTTTTTTAGTCGAATTAACGACGGATTTCTTTGATACGAGCTGCTTTACCTTGAAGAGCACGCAAGTAGTACAATTTCGCACGACGTACTTTACCGTAACGAACAACTTCGATTTTTTCAACACGTGGAGTGTGGATTGGGAAGATACGCTCAACACCTACACCGTTAGAAATTTTACGAACTGTGTAGTTTTCTGAGATGCCTGCACCTTTACGTGCGATAACAACACCTTCAAAAATCTGGATACGTTCACGGTTACCTTCGACAACTTTCGCGTGTACACGAACAGTGTCACCAGGACGGAATGATGGAATATCTGTACGAAGTTGACCTTCAGTCAAGCTTTGGATTAATGGATTCATTTTATTCTCCTATCTTTGTCAATCTTGAGGAAACTTCCTCAGCGGATAAACTGTATTTTTGTGCGTCCATTACACACAAGATACAGTTTACCAAATTTCCACAAAAAAGTAAAGAAATTTATAGCAGAAGTTTGTGTCTATTTTTTTGAGGTAGTAAAAAAATACATCAAAAACGGAAATGTAAAAACAAGGCTAAACAATTTTACTTGCTCAGCCTTGACATCTACTAAAATTTCTGATAGTATTAATCTTACTGATAAACAAGCACCAATTGTTTATCTTTATGAGAGGTACGTTGCTGCGTGCCTCTTTTTTATTGATAAGATTATTATACAATATCTACTACTATAAGTCAAGAGTTTACTGAGTTTATGACATCTTATTTATTGATTTTTTTGCCCGCAAAACGTTGTTTATCTCTCTGTTTTCGCCCCTTCCAAGAAGCATTTACAATCGTCCCTAAACTCCTTGGGGCTTGATCAATTTTTTTTCGTACTTTTGCACCGCTCATTCCTTCTGAGCGGTATTTTTCATATTCATTTCTCCAATTACCAAAAAATAAATCTCGAAGTTTTTGATTGTAAGACAACAAGATAAGATGGGACATAGCATCTACATGATTTAATGACCAATACATTCCTCTATTTTTCATCCGATAACTGATTTTCCGATGCTGGCTTTCCATAATTCCTAAACTTGCTGTATCTAGATTCCTCTGCTCAGGAGGTTGCGTATATTTAAAATTTCCAAGGATTCTATTCTTAAAAACCTTAAATGTATCAATCTTCTTTTCGTTCTGATTAAGCAGAATGAATGATTCTAGTGTATCAATAGCTGTTTTCAATTTCTGCTTGCAATGACTGTCTATAGCTTTCATAAATTGATCTAGTAGCTCTACTGAATACGGCTTGACCAACTTTTTTATTTCTTTGTTCAGATGGTATCGATCCCAAAAATGTTGATGATGTTTAATTCCTAGATCATGTGATATCTCTTTAAATAAATGTGGAGTATAACCGTGACCCATATCTGAATTTGTCACAAGTAGAGTATCTGACGTAATTTTAAAATGATTATAAATATAATCTACTACTCTTTTTCTTGCTGTTCGATTATTGGGCGACACAATTTCCACCTTATTTTTTAAAATTTTCCTCTTTCCGTACACCTCCGTTCCGGTATGAATGACAAAATGAGATAATTCTTTATTCTGTTGTTCTTTTTCTCTTCCACTGACCTTTATCCAAACACCATCTCCTTCAAGATAAATGACAGGTGCCTCAATTTTCTTGACAACTACCTCATCACTATAGTAACGATAATCTTCTTTTTCATTTAACAACTGACTTGCTAGTTTAATTGCTTTTAACACTGTGTCTTTAGTAATATAAACCTGGTACATCAGTTCAATAACTTCCACAACTTTTCGATACGGTAACATTGTAGCTAGTTTAGTGATCTGATACAGCAATTCTTTGGAATAGGCAATACGTTTCTCTAGACCTAACTTCTCATCTACTGGAATTCTACATTTCCCATTCTTATACCAGCGCCTTCTTGAAAAAGTTACCTGGCCAAACGTAAAAGTAACGGTTCTCTCAGCATAGTTTACAAATTTGTACCCTCTAGCTCTCATTGTGGGAGCAATATAGTTATCATAGTCACTTACAAATTTATGAAATTCTTGTAAATTTTTATCTTTAAATTTCTCTACAAATTCTCTTTCATCAATAATTTTTGTATCCAAAATAAAAACACTCCCAACTAAAATCATAATAAAAAAGTATAAAGATTTTAGTTCAGGAGTTCAAATATTTTTTTCAGCAAAGATAAAAGCCTTCCCTTATTATTGGGAAGGTTTCTTGATTATAAATATAATTATGTTTATAATTATATTTATAGCGATAAACTTTCGAGAAGTTTATCAAGGTAATCTGATGCAGATTTTGCGCCGGCTGCTTTAGCAATTTCATCTAATTTTTTCCGATTGCTTGGTTTCAACGTAAACTGGAATTGCTTTTTGCGTTCAAAACTTTCAAAGTTGGCTAGGTCTGAAATCTGCTCAGATTGATGGGTTGCTTCAATAATCTGCGAAATCTCTTTTTCTTTTGGTGTGAATGCCATAACAATCTCCTTCTAATTATATTTATAATTGTATTTGTGTTTATAAATATAATTATATTGTATCATAAATTTTTGAAAAAGTCTGCTCCAGCTCAGTGAAAAACTTTTTGTGTTTTTGATAAAGCTCTGGATTTTCCTCCATATCTGCAATAGAGATTTTATCAATCGTGGAATGATTGAACAACTCTTTTGCTGGTACAATCCCTAGAAGGTTATCTGTTCCCTTTTCTTTAGCTTCAAGTCCTAGGGCTTCCAGTAATTCTCTTGATGATCCATAATTTGGTCGAATCATATTTGCTAGAAAATATAACTCAGCAGTAATGTAGGACTCTCTGGTACGATAATCGATTACATCCTTTCTGAATGCTTCTAACCGAGTTGATAGATTGAACTTAGCATTATAACCAAACTCTGAAGGAGTCAAGGGACTAATAATAGCGTGACTGACCGCTACAGCATTTTTAGTAGCTGTCGCAAAATCTGGCCTACAATCAATCAAAATATAGTCAAATTGATCCAACTTCTTCTTTTCGTAGTTGTCCTCTAGCCAAAGATAAAGTAACATATTTTTCTTATCGCTGTTCTCCAGATCTCTTTCCACCGTGTCAAGCTGAACTGAACCAGGAATTAGACTAATATTTTCCTTGACTTGCTTAATATCCACATCGCCACCTTTAAAAGCATTAGCAATTGTATTCTTGCTCTCATAGATATTGTAACACTGAGTCAAATTACACTGATGATCTAGATCAATCAAAAGCACTTTATGACCTTTCTTGGCAAGCCATTCAGCATAATTAAAAGTTAAAGTTGTTTTCCCAACACCACCTTTGATAGCGGCAAATGTGATAATCTTCATTCTATTTCTCCATCCATTTTTCTATATTTCTATTATACCAATATAATTATATTTGTCAATATGTTTATAATTATATTTATAATTACTTTTTTACAATGAAGTTTCTCTATCCTTACGCTGCTCCACATTTTTCTCAATGTCTTGATGTAACTTATAATCTTTTGTAATTGCTTCTACCCGTTGATACAATGCCTGGCGCTCAAAGGTCGCCTCTTTAACAAGTTTATCAATCTCAGCTTTACGAGTGCTAGGATCTACTCTCAAGTTTTTCAGAATAGAAACAGCTAGTTTCACTTCCTGAGGATCGCTTGATTCCAATGCAAGAAATGCAGACTGAATTTTATTAAGCTCACCCAAACGTTGATCTAGTTTATCAAGCAAGTTATCTACTTCTTCCAGTTCCTCTTCAAAACGATTTAACAATTCATCAAATTGCTGTCCTTCTGTCACTCCATGAGCAGATAGATAATTATATTCACGAACAAGCTGATCCAAACTAGAGATTTTCGGATTTTTCCGGACAATCATTTCTCCATTATCATACGACAATTGGGAAGCGACTGTTTCTCCCTTCATATACCGATTCTTATCAGCGTGTTCAGGATTAACAAAATAGTAGAAGTCATTCTTTCTGATAAAAATTTCATAAGAGCCATCTTCTGCTTTTTCAATCTGATGAGCTGGAATAAGAATGGTTCCCTTATTTCTAATCCCAAATTCCATTTCAAGATAGATTCCATTTTTTGTTTCTTCCATCACCTGCCATTCTTCAACTGTGATTCTCATTTCAAAATCATCTTCTCGTTCTGCTACCATTTTTTCATATTCGGATTTTATTTCATCGACTGAAAAAGTCACCTCGTTAGCAACCACTCTCTCAGAAATTTTCTCTAAAGAATAATTTCCTTTTTTTGACAAAGTTCTATCCCTAACATTTCTGGTTTGATCCTGGTCAGTTAAACGATATTTTATTTCCTTCCCTGAAGTATCAACTATTAGATTTAAAGCTCGTGCCTTGATCTTAAAATCCTCTAAAGAGGTTGAGTGTTTCAAAAGAAAATCTATGCGTGATTTAATTTCATAACGAAATGAATTTTTCTTTCGGTAAGCATGATACGTTTTTCGATTAGTCCATAATCTCTCTTTGAGAATTTTAGCTCCAGCTAGGTCAGCGTACTTATTGGAAATATTAAATAGACTTCTAGCAGTATTTTTCTGCCAACGAAATTTGTTTAAGGTAACAGAGTTAGTTGAATTGAAAATAATGTGATTATGAATGTGTCCCTTATCCATGTGAGTCGCTATGACAAATTCATGTTGTCCACCAGTTAATTCTAAAATCGTTTTTCGACCAATCTCATGAATTTCTTGTGGAGTCAAATCATCTTCAGGAGAAAATGATTGGATGATATGATGAGCCAACACTCGATTCGGATTTTGAATATCCGATAGCTCTTTTGTTCCTGCTCGTTGAGCCGCATTCTTTTTGGTCAAAAGAAATTCTTCTGTCGCTGTGCTGGCATCTGTAATTCCATAAGTAGATACAAGTTGCTTGACTACTCGGCCATCTTTAACCACTGCTGGAAATTCAAGCTGTTCATCTTGTCCTAAGAAACTCGTTTTAGATGGATTCTCGATATAGCGTAAAGCATTATTTAAACTTTTTGTATCAGTCAGCTCGACCGTCTTTGCTTCATCCTCAATATATTTTGTAGATCGTCCTAAAGAAGCTACACCCTTTATCTGAAGAACCTTTGTTACAACCATCGCTCTTGATCCTTTGTTTGATTTTCCTGTTTTTGGATAAATTGGCTGACTGTAGCTTTCAAATGTTTCTGCAATTCAAGAATCTGACTCAATTCATTTAGACTAGCATGTTCATCTTCGTTTACCTTTTTTGCGACCTGATTTATATTGACCCCTATCCGATTTATTTCCTTACGTAGTTCTCTCAATTCTTCAAAATTTAAGATTTTGACCTCACCCATAATCAACATAATTCGGGCAAAGGCATTAAAATTTGTCATTCCAGATTCTGCAACTTTAGTTGAAATAAACCGTGCCTCTTCTTCCGTTAAACGAATTTTTTTCTGAATCATTCGTTTTCTTTTTTCTTTATTTTTCAAAAATTTTTCACCTCTATTCTAGCAATTTTGCTTAAGGGGCTTATAGCCCTTTTCTTCTGGCAAGATTAGCACTTGGGTACCCAAATGCTGTTTTTAAAAAGGTCAAAGATGGTCAGCGTGAATACCTGACCATTCTTGACTTTTTAAATCTTTGGGGAAATCCCCAATCCCCTAATCCCTGCAAGCAGGAATCTTGTTCTATCACGAGGGAAAAGTTTGACTAAACTTTTAAGTCTTCCAGTAGAAGTTCCATTGTATCAACCATCTCCGTTTTAAGGATTTCGTCTTTTAGTTGCTCAAATCGTTCATCACTCATTCCCTCAATTTCTTTAAGTGCAACGGGATACATTTCTACTTCTTCTAACTCATAGTTTGTTTTTACTCGCATATCTCTACGAAGAATATAGAGGCATTCTTTACGAGAAATGTGCTGGTTGACTTCATTCACTTTTGGAGAATCTGTAGCCTCATCTATAAAAAATATCTCCATTAAAAGATCAAAAGTTTCTTGTTTTAGATGTTCAATCATCTTCTGTTTCTCCTTTTTTGTTTTTCTTCCTACGAACTAATGCCTCCATTATTGAGGACTGCTCAGGGACTTTTTTTCTTCCACCTGCTTTACAGCTTCTGCCTTTTGATTCCCCAACTGCTCAGATTTTTCTCTTGCCTGTTGGAGTTTATCAGCAAACTTATCTTTCGTCACAGTTTTATTTTTCACTAATTCTAACTTAGCATCCATCCGATCAATCAAACTTTTTGCTTCCTTCTGAACAACCTGCAGTTGTTCTACCATATCTTCAAAACCATTTTTATCTTTCGCCCAAATAGCCAAATAGCCAAAACTGTAGCTACTCGTATCAAAACCAAAATGATTAGCCACGACATAAGCGACACTTTCAGCTTGTAATTCTTGCTTACGATATTGGTCGTCCCCATATTGGGCATTGCTTCCTCTATGTAAATCTGCATGAGCCATTTCATGAAAAATGGTTTTTAAAATCTGTTCTTGACCCTTTAATCCTTTTGAAATAACAATTCGATTTTCATCTGGAGAGTAATAACCATTTGTGCTCTCTCTTTTAATTTCTTCAAAACTGATAGGAACCTGATTATCCATTGAAACAGCTTTGGCTGCTCGGTACAAATCTTCATAATCTTTAACATCTCCAGTTAATTCATTAATTGCTTTTGGCAATTCTTTTCCTTCTGTTTGAGATACGTCAAAGACATTTCCTAACTTGAATCGAGTAACGATGATTTCCTTCTGTTCCATTTCATTTTCAACTGGAGTAAAGTCTAACTCTTTTTGATGAACAGGGATGCTTGTTTTCACTTGATACGGAACCCAAATCTTCAGAGCTTTTGAGCCCTTTTTAACTGTCCTGTCAAAATCCGCTTTCCATTTATTAAAACTTGCAACACGGGAAACATTAGGATTTTGCATCTTCAGCAAATGAATATTGTTGAGTGAGTAGTTGTGAAACTTACTCATCGTATCCAAGAACGATTTAAACTGTTCTGAATCTAAATAGTTCTTCATTCCCTCTTTCAAGTGTTCAGCTAAAGCTTTTGTATCTTTATTTGCGACTAACTGGGAAATGGTTTGTTCTGAACTTTTAGCAGTAATTGTTTCGGTGACAATCGCTCCAGTTTCAGCTTCAACATCTGTCCTTCTTTCTCTATCTTCCTGTTTTTTATGAAGGTTAGAGGCACCGTTGTATGGATCTGTTCCCTGCAACATCTCATCAGAGTTGGAAATACCATCACCATCCAAATCACGATCCCTCTCATCTTTTCGGTTATACTGATAAATTTTTTCATATCGATTATCTAGTGTCTCTTGCGAATCCTTGACTTGTGTTTTTTCAAATTCATCTCGAACGTTGACAATGGTTTGTTCAACTTTTTCCGATAATTCTTTAATTTCATTTTGCCATTTTTCTACAAGAGCTACTTGTTCTTGAGGCGAATCTCTAACTCCCAACTTCTCAAACCAAGCAGATAAATTTTCGACCTCAACACTATCCATTCCATCAAAAGAAATAAATCCTAGACGACTATCATGACTACTATCCGAAAAACCAATCGGGCTGTTTTCTAACACTCCATAAGTTACTTGGGATAAAAGTTGTTCAGCATAAGGAGTATCTTCCAAAGCGTAACTGAACTGAGAAATATCTAGTTCACTCGCTAATCTCTCCAGATGATACTGATTAAATAATATCCCATCTATCTTCATCAGCTCTGGATGCTCTCTCATTTCTCGTGTACCAAGTCTTTCTTTATGAGCGATTGGATTAATCTCCTCACCAATATTGTAACGGATGCTATCCTGAATCAGTTCACCATCAGGAGCGTAGATACTAAACTGGATCTTAGTTGGAGAGATGTAGGCTTCTGGGTGACCACCAGTTACTTGCTGTAGCCCTTCCTGATGTAGCTGATAGAAGCTCTGATTGGCCTTATATAGTTCCTTAGCAAAATCTTGATAAGATATCAGCTCTGTTTCTTTAAATGACAATTTAGGCCCATCTGGGCGCTCTTCAGCCCATTGGAATCGTACATGGTAGTTCTCCTTATAGATATAATCTTGTTTCCATTCTTTATAAAAATCTGAATTTGTATCTAAAAGATGATCTTCTCCAGCTGCAGCAACAATCTGATCAAATTTATCATTGTACTGCTTCGCATAGTCAAGATACTGATTCCAGGCTTGATGAAATTCTTCTGGAGTTTTTGAGATGTCACCTGGCACACCTACATGATAGACAGTATCTAAGACTTGAGTAAACGTAGCTGAATCAAGTGAGATTTTATTCAATGTGTTCTTTGGAGCAATCTGTTCAATTTCTTTAGTTGCATCAGGCTGGATTTCCTCAAACAAGCCATTTTTCATAATGGATTGCAATTCTTTGCCCCCATCCTTAATATAGTCCTCATTGATCGATAGCTGTTCAATGTGGCCATTACGTTCACGGAATACAGCAAGAATAGGAGTTTTATCTGCCGTCTCCAGTTCTTTGACCAGTCTTGCTCTAGATTGAAATACTGATACTGGAATGTAATTTTCTTCTTCCAGCTCTTTAAACAGTAAAATAATATCTTTATCATCAGACTTTATAAGGCTGTCAAAGCGCCCATTATATCGTCTAAGATTAGTTAAATCATCAAAATAGAAAGAGGTACTTTCTGTTGCGACTGAAAGATCTGACAGGACGTTGATTTTGTCAAAAGCCGCATCATTGTTAGCCAAAAGAATATTATCAAAGTGTCCGTTTCCTTCTGCAAAATCACGTAAAGTTTTTTCAGGTGTCTGCCCTGGTGCAAGTGGCTTGATCCCCGTCAAGTGCATGAAGTGTTTTTCTTCAAAATTTACTTGTACAGTCTTATCAGGAGTGACATAATAAATCTTAGAGTTAGCCAATTCAGCCAAATAATACTGCGCTGCATTCTGAATAGTTTGACTACGAATTGGACGATTCAATTTAGCTAATTCATGCGAGGAAATAGAATGATAGTGGCCATCGTTACTTGACTGAAACTCTTCATTTATGGTAAAATATAATAAATGAGAGGATAACGTAGGACGACTGGTAACAGAGCGTTCAAAGGTACCAACTTCTGGTACGGGTGTGGGACTGCCTTCAGCCTTGGGCTGTAAAAACCCCTGACTACCATTGGTCCTCTCATTTTTTTGATACTCTGAATTCACATTTTGCTCTTGAAACTTCCCAAGGGCTTTTTCTGTGCTCTGATTTTCTTCCAGCGCTCTACTAGAATCTCCAAGAGGATTGGAAGGTTTTTCAAAGGTCACTGTTTTATCTGAATCAATAACCATCTGTTTTTTAGGCTCTACTGAAAAGCTGATATTATTCCAGTTCTTCTTGAGCCATTCCGCATCTTCTGGAGATAGATTACTATTATCTGGAGTCAAGGCTGCTTTTTGAGTATCATCCTCACGTTTCTTCTGATTGGACAGTAACTTGTTTACTATCTCTTTTTCTTCATCCGTATTAGGGCGATATTTAGGAGATAGTTCAAATCTCCCTTCCTCGCTCAATTCCAAAGCAACTCGACGTAGCCCTTTTACGAAGTAGATATTTGGCTGCTTAGCCCACTGCTTGACCTCTCCAGAATCAATTAAAGCTTGTGTCTCTGGTTGAATAACCAGTCCATCAACTTTATCTTGAATGGCTTCTAGGCGTTCTAATTCCTTTTTGTAACGCTTGATAGTTTCAGGCCTATAACTCGATTCCCCACGTTCTGCCTTCTCAATTTCTTCCCGAATACGGGGAATATTTTGGACACTCATCTCCAGACCATTCCCCTGCCGGTTGAGACCTGTTGCTTTTCGGTCTTCTATTTCCTGGAGCCTTTCAATTCGCTCTTCTTGTTCCTTGATTTCATCCAATTTAGAGAAGACACGATTTTCAATTTGTTCTTGCTTCTGCATAAAACGGCCTCCACCTCGTTTATCATTCATAGGCTGGCCATTCGTTAGAGATTGATGAGAGTAGGCCGCATTGATTGCCTCATCAGCTTCTCCTTTGAGTCGCTCTAGCTTTCGTCTAGCTTGCGCCAAGCGACTATTATCTGGCTTTTCTGCTTCATACTCAGTCCCCGCTTCATGTACTTCTGACATAGTATGTTTCCTTTCTTTCTCTTGATTGACAATCCTTGTATATTCCTGATGAACTTCTTCCCTTGTCAATTGCCTATCTGACACAAAAGCTTTTACATCATCTGCAGTTAGCTCTTGCGCTTTTGTAAGAGCTATTTCCTTCTCAAAAAAGCCCTGGTAATGCCAGGACTTTTCATCTGCTGTGTAAACGTGCGCCAGCTCCTTAGGAGCTTCATTCCCCCTCTTCAGGAAATCATTCCAATCTTCCTTTTCTTGATTAAGCTGAACGATAGGCGGAATCGCAATCTGGACTGGAATCCCCTTCTCCTGCAATCGAGTGATAAAATTCTGTCCTGCAGCATCATTATCTACAGCCAAGGTAATCATATCTTGATTCTGATCATCTTTAAAATAATTCGTTGTTCTAGCGACAGTTTCTAGTGCTTTTCCAGCATTCTGATCCACTTGATAGGATTTACCGTTCATCTCGGCATATAATTCCATAAATCTTCGACTAATGATACCATCTTTAATCCCATCCATAGCTACTAAGCGGACATCCTGAAGCCTATCCTTATGAATCTCATAGTAGCTCATGAGATCGATTGGAGCTTCCGAAAATATCAAACGTTTAGGGGTACCAATATCAATTGAAAATCCTAATTGTCCGTCTGAATTTCTCATAATTTGTTTTAAGCGACCACGTTCCGGATAGTGCACTCGATTCTCTACTATTCCCTGAAGACTAGCGCCAGCTAAAAAGCCCGTGTTGTCTTTATATTTAAAGACAATCACAGGCTCGAAATAGTCTCCTTTTTTTCGGGTTGCCTCCGCCATACTCCCCTGGCTAATAAAGAAATTAATCGTATCATCTGAAAGGCCTCTCTGAGCCTTCAAATAGCTTCTAGAGGCGCTGAAATCATTATTCTCATATCTTTCCAAATTATAGTAAAATGGCTCTTTTGGAGCCATCTGAGCTTCTGAATTAACTTGTTTAAATTCTCCAGTTTCCAAAAAATGCATCGCTTCTTTGTAAGAAACTCCTTTTATGGATTGAACTAACTGAATGACATCACCAAATTCAGTTCTTGAATTCCAGTGAAATTCATTTTTCCTTGTATCGATTACAAATGAATCGTGCTCTGTCCAGGTATAACTATAGCTTCCTGTACGCTTTAACTCTATGCCTAGTTGCTCTGCAACAGAAATAATAGATAATCTTTTGGCTTCCTCTTTGCTTAATGCCATCTGTTACCTCCCTACAATGAAAATTCTGGCCTTTCTTTTTCTGCCACTATATCTTGTGTCTGATCTTTCTCAAGTTCTTCAGTTTCTACAAAACGGTTTAAATCAGGAAAATGGAGTTGGGCTTGTTTTAACTTATCATGAACTAACAAGTTCTCATCGATATGATAGACTGCTTCTTGATGACCATTAAATCCTTTCTCTAGATCAATATCATCAAAGCGGATAACAGCCAACTCTGTCAAACTTCCCTTATACCAAGCTCCAATCTCACTTTCAAGATAGAACCGAACGGATTCTCTATCTTCCATCTTTGTATCCCGTAAATAAGCTAGTTCCCAGCTTTCACCTTGAGAATAACCAATGACCTCTTGAACGATTAACTCCTGATTATTCGTTCCTAAAATCTGGTTAATATCTCCTAAACGTGGTACTAGAATTTCCTGAGCTAGTGAGACAGCTTCTGTACGATAGTTGAAAAACTCATATTGTTCTCTATCTTCTACATAGTTCCTAACGAAATCTGAATAATGAGGGAAACTCTCCTGAAAACTAGGTGAAATCATCCCATAAATATAAGCTTGTTTTAATGTTTCAAACTGAGCTATTTGATAATATGAGGGATCAAGCTTACCCTCTTGATTCAATAGTTCCTTGATATTTTCTGGAAGTTGAATTGGTTCTGAATCTGGCCAAGTTTTCTTAGAATAGTTGATTACTTCTTCGTAGAGAATCATATCAATCTCTGGATTCTCCATTTCAAGCAAAGTATCTACAATTTGAGCTGATTCTGAAAGATTGGAACGATAATCGGAAATCAAGCCATCTTTACGAACCTCCCACTCCTCAACCTGAGCATTTTCTGGAGTTCGTAGTAACAATACCTCCTCAGCTTCCAGATCAACTCCAATGACCTGATCGCCATTCGGTAGCTGATCCATCTCCAATTCCCGAATCCTAGCATCTAATTGATTATTAACCTGAAGCAAATCTTGTTTCAAGTGAAATAATTCTTCTGCATTGGCCTTTAATTCCTCAAAGTACTCTCTGGAGATTTTTACTGGTTGAACCAATAAATCTTTATCTCGTTGTTCTCGAGGATATGAAAATAAGTAGGGGGAAACTTCTTTGAAATCTTGATAATTCATCCATTTTATAGATTCTGTAACAATCATATTCTGGACATCGATGACATCTGTATGAGAAGTAATCCAGCCAGATAAAGCCAACTCTTTTACGGCTTCAGATAGAGGGTAAGAAGGGATATGTTCTAAAATCCCCTCAAAATAACCAATCCCTCGAGCAGTTTCTTCCTCAACTTCACGCTTCATTCGTTTAAATTGTTTTTGTGGTAATGTATTCATTCTTTATCCTTTCTAACTCACTCTGAGAGGAACTTCCTCAACTTCCTTAATCCCAATATGAATAACATTTTCTTCCCCAACCTGGTCTTTCCACTCATCAATATCGCTTAGATATCGCTTGTAACGATACCAGTTATCATCGTTCGGGCCATTACTTAAGAGGTAAGCTCTTGGATGAGTATCCAGATTAAATTTTTGATCTCGGAAAACATTTTGTTTGGATAGGAAGAGTAGGGCTTCTGTTGTTCCAATCGTGGCCACCTCATGTGGTGTCAACAGTTCTCGACCAATTTTAGAGTTCTGCTTAGAACTGCTGGCATTTCTTCCTCTGCTCTCACTGTAATTCTGATCATTCAAAGTTTGCTTCCCTGATCGCTCAGATAAGTACTTAAGCGTGTCTAAGTCATTAGAACCTAAATAAAGAATAGCACCACAGTTATTAATAATCGTCTTTGTATTTTCTTTACCGTATAATACTTCTATCTGACTTTGAGATTGCACCATCATCTTGATAGAAATCTCTCGAGAACGAATAACAGAGATTATTGGTGGTAAATTAGGAATCTTCCCAATCTGACCAAACTCATCTGCCCACACCTGTAAATGCAATAAGTATTCCTTGGTCTTTGTTGGATGCTCACCTAATATAACTGCATCTGCGTTTTTTATTAGCACATCAAAAATGGTACTAAAAAGAAGGGCAGATAAGAACTGGTAAGCTGGATCCACTTCTGGAATATGAATAAAAACTGCTGTTTTCTCAATATTCCATTTTTCAATTTCCAGCGTATCTTTTTCAATAATCTTCCTCAGCTGTTCATGATCGAATACTGAGAATGTAGTCGCAAAAATAGCGTAGACAGAAGCACGTGTTTGTCCATCAAAGTTTTTATTGAATAGATCCCACTGCCTGCAGGCATAATTCCTTGGGCTCCTTCTCTCCAGATCTTCAAACATCAATTCAACCGGGCTTTCCGCTTCTGGATGATTCCGTCTCAATTCTCGAATCATATCTGTAACCTGCCCTAAATTAGGCAGATAGTGATCGTTTTGACCGTCAAAATAAAGATAGCCAATTAGAGAACGCATCAATAGTTTATTGGCTGCTGGCCAAAAAGGATCTCCCTCATGGCCATTTTTATTAAGAGATTCCGTGATTGCTTCAGCTACCCGGTCTATATCCATTTCATTATGAATATATTTAAAAACGTTGAAGCCATCTGAATTCAAAAAAGTAATCAGATCAAAAATCTTCATCTTGTAACCTTTTTCTACAAGTGATTTCCCTGTCTCATGGATCAAAATCCCTTTAGTATCTGTGGTTACAAAACTAGAGTTTGCTTGTAAAATATTTGGTTTTACAGCACTACGTGTCTTTGAATCCCCTGTACCACCATACACCAAAATATTTTTATTAATCTGATTTTCAAAGCTCAATCGATTATTAAACAGACCCATCTGGCTATTTTGAGTGAAAATCATATTCTTTTCAGGATCTTCATCTCGGAATCTCATCAACTCTTCTTTAGTTGAAAAGCGAGCTGATCCATGTTCCTCCCCATATCTGTACGTACCTGTATCCGATACTCTCAAATACAGCAGAAAAGCAATCAAAAATCCTCCCATACCAATTAATAAAGAAGCTGGAGTAAATTGAAAATCAAGCCAAGACTTATCGTTTAGATGGTCATTCATCCAGTTAAGCTTTCCAAATCCAAATACATCCGTTACTGAATCAGTATCTGGTGCCAACAGCCATAGTTTAAAGAACCAATGAAAGAGGTAGAATAGACCAATTCCTAACAACAAATACGGTCTAAGTCTCCGTTTCTTCTTTTCTGTAATCACTTCATTTTTCCTCCAATCTGTGGTTCGATATTTTCTGGAAGAACAAACTCCTTCGTATGAATGTTTACCTGAAGCGAGTTAATTTTCTCTTGTTCAACTGCTTTGAAATGTTGCAATTTCTCCTCAAAAGAAGTCGTTTTCCCATTTTTTAGGTTTCGCTCATTGAATCCTTTAGGATCTCTTGTGATGCCTTCTAGGACATCCTTAAAGGCTTGTTCGACAACTCCTTTATCTTTTGCATTGAAAGCAAGAGTTGTCTTACCGTCAGGATGTGTATAAAAAGAAAAGCCAATCCCGTATTGGCCCAGTTCTTTTCGAACTGCCTCGAGATTGACTTCATTATGTAGTAATTGCTGGACTTCTTTCGTATCTGCCGTTGCCATAAATTTATTCCAGTCTGTCTCACCAGTAAAGAGGACATTTTCCCCTCTGGCTTGATACATTTCAACTGCCTTAGAGCTCACCAGAAAGAGGCCTTTTAAGATGATTTCTCCTGTCACAAGAGTCGCCCGTCCTAATTGAGCTACCACTTGTTCTTGTTCCATTTTAGCTCACCTCTTCAATTTTAAAATAAAGATCTTTCAATTGAGTAGCTTGAGAGTCTTTTTCAAGAATCTGTTGTTTCAACTCATCAATCCTATTTTGACACTGAGCAATTTCCTCATTGGCTTCCATGATAAAATCTTCGTTAGATTTGATTTTATTTTTAATAGATTGCTTATAAGTAACCGTCTGAGCCTCAAAGCTATCAATAACCTCTGAAGGCAAATTTACTGTAGGCGCATTAGAAAGAGAGAAGGAAGATTCAGCCTTTTGATCAGGAATCGTTTTATTCTCTTTCTGAGTAAATGTTGCAACAACCGGTGCTACTTCTTCTGTAGCTACATCTTGTGTATTTTCATCTTGTGAAGGTTCTACTTGTTCTTCCTCATTTTCATCTAACCTACTGAAATGATCTGTAGTCCAGTCACTAGAAGAATAGGTAACTTTATCTTCTCCAACCTCATCTTGAGGCTTCTGAGAAACTAACTCAGCAATTCTTTGACGAGCCATATTCGCCTCTTCCTTTACCGTTAGATCTTCTGGTTGGAACTCTGGTTGGGGTTGAGGTTCTGGTGTTCCTAGTGAAGAGTTCTTTTCTTTATGTTTTGCTAAAAAATGAAGAAAACCTCTCTTTTTCTTTCCAGTATTCGTACCAAAATTTTCCAGCAACTGATCAATAATCCCAACAAAAGGTATTTCAAGACTAAGTTCTTGTAGGATTTCACCTTCAGGATTAAGAGAATAAAGCTGATATGTTCCGGTTATTCTATTACTCTTCATTCGCTCATTGATGATTTCTAGCCTTGATAATAAATCATCTCGGTTCTCAAATGTTTCCTCTTGATTAGTCAATTGATTAATAATTTTATACATGATTCACTCCTTGGTTACTTGATTGTGCTGGAAGAATTAACTCCTTCATCTCCTGATAGGATAAGCCACTCTCTTCTGATAGTGCAATAAAAAGCTGTGCTTCCAAATCTTTTTCTTGATTTATGTAATTCTTGATTTTTTTATCTGCTTCTTCTTTTTGTCGTTGCGCTTTTTTCTTATCTTTCCTCACTTTCTCAAGCTTACCTTCAAGTTGTTCTATTTTTTTATTCATTCAATTCTCCTTATTGGTTACTACTAGTTGCGGTTGTTGGTTCAGAAGATGTAGGTGTTGCCGTTGATGTAGATGAAACTGGAGTCGAGCTTGAACTGCTAGTATCTGAATAAGTTCCTATACTTTGCCCTCTCGCTTCAGTCAATACGATAGGCTCTATTTTATTGATTAATAGTTTCCCTGCTTTTTCTACATAGGTCAATCGAATTGTCGCCTTAGTACTACCAGTTAGCCCCTTAGAAGCTCTATTATCTTTCTCTGTTAAGGTAGTACTAGTATATTGAACCTGAGCTAATGCAATTTTATGTTGTTTATCAATGTAGATAGAGCCTGATTCAAAAGCTTGATCAACCACATACCCCTTATAGGTCTGGTTGACTGGTTTTTGTTCTTCTTGAACAGTTTCCTGATACATAGAATCAGTCATAAAAGGCTTATAGCGCGGGCGATTCTCTTCTAAATCCTTCTTGGTATAGTAAGCAATTAGAAAGTCCTCGACCTGCTGTTCAGTAAGAGATAGTTGTTCCTGTTGTTTCTCTTCTGGTTTCTGCTTTGCCTCTTCCTGAACTTGACTATTCTGTCTCAAATTCTGCTGTACTCGGGCAATAGAATAGCCCAGGACAATACATAAAATAGCAGCGACTCCCATAAGGAATCCCTTTACCATTTTGATTAACTTTTGATTATACATTCTTTTCCTTTCTTATTTAGGGGTAACAAAGTATATGCCTGATTGTGGTGTCAAGGTTCGCCAAGTCGATAGGTATAAACCACCAAAGTTCATTTCTGACATTAAGAAGCTACCATCACTATTAACATACTCACAGAATCCCACGTGACCATAAATTGGTGATGCCCCAGCTACACCATTCATGAATACAACTGCAGAACCTGGTTTAGGAGTCGTTGAAATTTCATATCCTTGAGCTTGACCGCTATCAACCCATTGATTGGCATTTCCTAAATACGGATAAATTCCTATTCCAATCTGAGCAAAACGGTTATAGACATACCAAGTACAATTTCCTAGTGCATAGGCATTACCTGGATAACCTTGACCCTCTAGAATTGCTTGATCGGTAGGTAGACCATAAGGTAGCTTATCTTTATATTCTGATGGAACTTGCTTGCTAGAAACACCTGTCGAACCTCCTCCTTTATTTTTTAAGAAATTTAGCCATTGACGAGCTGCATTTTGTCGTTCTAAGAGCTTATTACCTGGTACTCCCAACCAAGCGTTCAAGAAGTCCTCCGTAAGAGCTTCTACGGATCCAGTAGATGTTACAATTCTTCTGAATGCTGCACGTCTAGTTGGATCATCTTCCTCCAGAAGAAATTTTGTTTGGACTTCCGCAGACCAAATATCTCCATTCACAGATTTTGCAAAATTCCACAACGCAAGAGCACGAGGGCCAGTAAATTGACCAATCCCAATTCCGATATAGTGCAAACCGTTGACTAGATAACCTCTTTCATTTAGAGGCAAGGTAGGGTACATAGCTTGAAAGGCTCCCCAATTACCAACTAGATTTTCTGCAGTTGGTTCTTTAGCAACTTTATCAAACTGATTATTGGTTAGAAAGTCTGTTTCATAGCGTTTAAAGGTGATGGAACTCTCAATATCAAATCCTCCCAAAACGGCTGCGATTCCTTCATCTGTTGCTTCTGGTATATTTTTTTTGATTGCATCCGCAAAAGCTCTTGCACGTCTTCCTTTATCTCCAGATGTTTCAATATTACTGATAACAGACGTTGCTTGGGTATATTCTACACGCTGGAAGTAAAAACCGACATTGACATAAGTCCAGCTCTTCTTGATATTCCCATCTTTATCTTTCTTGTTTGATCGATCAGGTTCTAGCTTTTGATAATAGACTGTTTGATTTCCTTCAGCAGCCACCTTTCCGATAATATCCCCAGACTTAACATGGTCTCCTGTTTTGTAACGAATCGTATCTACATTCTTATACAGAAACTTGGAATCCTGATCACTGATTTCTATGTCACTCCCCTTAACTTCAACTTTCCCATCTAAAACAGCTAACAGAGACTGACCTCCTGAAGCCTGCAAAACAGAGCCATTAAAAACTTCCGTCTTCGATTTATATCCAAAACGCTCAATAATCTGAAGCGGTGCTTGCGATTCAGGTTGTTCTTCTGTATAAAATGGATTATCTAGTTCTTGAAGCAACATATATTTTCCGCTATCTCTAGCAATTTCTAAGAGTTCTTTATACTCCTCTAACTCGTCCTTATCAAGCTTATAGAGATTATTTTTGGTATAAAGCTCTTCCATCGTTTTAAGATTGTCTTTATCCCCATTCAAATTCTTCCATAAGGTATCTAAGTAAAGTTTCCCACGATTCTGTTGTGAAAAATATTTATTCCCGTCTATACGAAGCTTATCTGAAATATCATCATACTTATAATTCAAGTACAAAAGTGGATCGTCAATTTTTGTCCAATAATCTACCTTGTCATTCGATTTTTCACGATCCAATTTTGAAAGATACAACCAGGTATCATTCAAATCAAATTCATCTTGACGAGTAATTCCTGAACTACCGATACCAAGTATAGCCAGAAACAAAAGCAGACCAAAAGCAATCAGATAAGCCTTTAAGCTAAATGGATTTTTGATAATAACTTTAAGAGGTTTAGAACTTACACGGTAGAACTTCCTCGCTTTCTTAGCCACTTTCCCTGTTTTAGAAGCAGCCAAGCGTTTCTTATAATCCTGAATACGACGAGAGAGTTTTCCTTCCCAAGAAAATTCTCTTGGAGTTCGAGTGAAGCCTCTACCCTTAGCCTTATTGTAGACTCTATTTCCAAGGCTATAGCTCGATTTAACCATTCCTTGGCCAAGTTTACCACTATATTTCCCAATCGTTTTGATTCGTTTCCCTTGAATCTGAATATCCTGATACCGATATTTAGCTCGTGCTATATCTGATAGTGTATCATCCTGATGCGCAACAGAGCTAGCCTGTTGACTGGTTGATCGTTCTAGAGCCTGTTTAGTAGCACGGAGCAACTTCTTCTTGCGTGAACCACCATTAGCCTCTTGAGCGACTTTAAAAGTTCTTTTAGAAGTTTTTTTCTCCAGTTTCGCCTTATCTAATTCCTGCTTAAGGAAGACCTGCTTTTTATTGTTCCTATCTAATTTCTGCTTAAGGAAGACCTGCTTTTTATTGTTCCTATCTAATTTCTGCTTAAGGAAGACCTGCTTTTTATTGTTCCTATCTAATCCCTGCTTAAGGAAGACCTGCTTTTTAATTTCCTCCGGACGAAGTGCCTTTCCTTCTTTTCCAAGATTTCTTCCTTGTTTCTGGATATTCTTGTACTCTTTTTGGATTCTCTTATACTCTTTTTGTATTTTCTTGACCTTGTTCTTAGAAGCTCGAAATTGGCTTCGACTCTTCTTTACCAACTGACGTTTAGAGTGAGTCTGAGATTGTAACTTCGTAAGTTGTTTTGCGCTATCTTGTTGAACCGTTCGGTAATTCTTACGAACTTTTTCTAGCTTTCGATCTAACCTATGACCGATTGTTTTTGGTCTGCCTTTCTCCTGATCCATAGTGAGACTCCTAAGCGTCTGTTGCGACTAAGTTATACAACTTAGTATTCTTTGGTATTGGATTTTCAAATGGCACCACAACTGGTCCAGCTACGATTAAGCCAGTACCTTTAGCTTTTGGCCGTGCTAAGTAGCGAATCTGTTTATCAGTCAGATTGACAATCTCTTTTAGGATAGCCAAATCTTGGGGTTTTTGTTTGAGTAAAATCATAAACTCACTATTTGAGAGCAATTTCCGACCTTCTTCAACAGCAGCTAGCGTTTCTACGTTCTGGGTGATTCCTGTTGGAATCGCACCATATTTCCGAATCCGTGAATACAACGTAGTAAAGAAGTCTGCTTGAGCTTTATTTTTAAATAGAATCTGCATCTCATCAAAGTAAACCCATGTAGTACATTTCCCTTGATTCTCTACAATTTGATTCCAGATATAATCCTGAATAACCATTAAAGCAAACGGCTTCAATTTATGCGACAACTTCTTCAGATTAAAGATAACAAAGCGATGATTAAGATCCACGTTGGTACTGTGAGCAAAAATATCTTGGGAACCAGTTGTATAGGTTTCTACCGCCAAAGCTAAATCTTGAGCTTCTGGCTCTGGTTGTTCTTTCAAGACCTGGTGCCACTCTTTTAATGTTGGAGTAAAATTCTCTGTCAAATAGCGCTCATAAGTCATTCCTGTTACGCGGTCAATAATCCCAATCTGGGCATCTGTTACCTCTGATAGAATAGATTCAAACAATCCCATTAACAAGTTTGCCTTATCTCCAATCGGATCGTCATCCTCATCGTCCAAACGATCCAAGTCTGGTAAATCCAAAAGATTGATATGTGTTTTAGAACCAATCGAAATATCCACCATCTGAGCACCGAAAGCACGGCCAATATCAGAATATTCATCTTCGGGATCCACAATGATTACTCGATCTTCTGGATATTTCAGTAAAGTTGGAATAACTTCTCCACCCTTGATTGTCGTAGATTTACCAGATCCTGAAGAACCGAGCACAACACCTGAACCCGTGTTCAAATCACGTTTTCTATCCAATGTAATGATATTGTTTGATAATTGATTTTGACCATAATAACGAGCACGTGAGCTTTCAGACTTCAAGTCCACGTTGGTAAAAGGAACTTGCGTAGCAATATTAGCTGTCGTCATCTTTCTCATGAAATTCTTCTTCACATTCAAGAAGCACTCACCGATAGGTAAAATCGTATTCAAAGCCTCTTCCTGGTAATAATAAAGATCTTCAAACTCTACCCCTAATTTACGGCCAGCACGCTTAATATTTTGTTCATTACGTTGTAATTCCTCTTGGCTCTCTGCCTTAAAATACACTGCAATCAAACCAGAGAAGATTTTCTGATCATACTGAGTAATCTCGTCTCGCCACTTCTTGGTAGCTTCAGATATTTCTTGGTCACGACCAGCAACCACTGCATCATCAAAGATACCAGATTGAGCAGCCTTGCGTTTAGAACGAAGTTTCCCAATTTCAGCATCTGTTTCTGCATCGTCAATCTTCTCTAAGATTTCAACATTCTCATAAGGTTCTGCATGAATAGTAATAGCTAGTTCAAATCCTAGTGTTGTTAAATCCCGAATAAGTCGATCAGACATCCAGTTAGGATAGCGGTGGGCATAAAGTACTTTGACCCAGCTATCATCTATAATCATGCGTTTTTCTTGAAATTCAATCCTGTTTGGCGCAATAAATGATTTAGTAGATAAACCTGTCAAAGCAATTTCTTTGTAATCAAAATTGACATACGGATTACCTCGTAGTAGCTCAGAAAAGACTTTTAGGCGATCCAAACCATTCATATCCCTAAATGTAATATCAGCCTCCTGGAACTGAGTCTCTAGGGAAACTCCAATATCTTGCAGGATCAACTGAGCCTGTTTTCGGTCATCCGTATTCGTGGAAATGGTCACATACTTATGTACCTCGAAGTTGTTAGCGTGTGTTGTAAATCGCTCCTTGATCATCTCATTTAGCTCCTCACGATAGTCATCATAGCCATCGTTTGTTTCTTCAAATAAGATATTCTGCAAGGAGTTATCCGATACTCGACGATTAATGACTAGGAGCTGGTAGTTACTACCCTCATCCAGTGAATTAAGAGCATCCATCGTTGTATCGATAATACTCTCTTTTTCATCTTGTTGAGCTGTCGAGTAAGAAGCATCTCCCAACATAAAGCTACGAGAATATTTCTCACGAGCAATATGCATCAATCCATCTTCATGTAGATGTGTGTAATTGATCGTGTTTTGCGTCGTAGGTTTCATCTGACGACGCAAGCGTTCAATTCTTTTCTTTTCTGCGTTTTCTAATTTTTCTCTTTTGCTTTTGAATAAACTCATCTTTCGTATACATTCCTACCTTTCCAAATTCTGTCTCATAGGTTCTTTGTTGGATTCGGAAAAAGAAATTGATTTTTTCTTTAATCCGCATTCGCTTGGTCATGCCTGTACCGTACATTCCTCCAGGAACGACAAATAGAGCATCCCAAAGATAGATATACCAATCAGGTAGACCAAAGAAGTAAATAGCAATTGTCCCTGAGACAGCTATTAGCAAACATACGTATAGAACAAGCATTCTAGTAGTTAGGCTAAATAGAATTGGCTTGTCCTCATTTTCAAATTCTCTTAAAAATTCTGATCCAATTTTTTTCAATTAGTTTCCTTTCATAAAACATAACATTTATCAATTCTAATTTCTCTATACATGGATTATACTCCTAAAAGTTGTTTGGCTTTTCGACTAGATCCAACCATTACAAAGATATAGATTACTCCTTTGGCAATTGAAGCAAAGGCTGTTCCCCAAGTACCATTGTCTGCAGTCGTAACCTTTAGGATATCTGTTGCCACAATCGAATCGTATACAACAGAAACAATAATTAGGATGACACCAATAAGGGCAGAGGCCGCAAAGTATTTCAGGAAGTTAATCGTAACAGATCGCAACGAATCCATCATAAAGAAGGCTACTAACAATGGAGCTAGGGCTTTAAGCATATACAAATCCAAGTAACGTAAGAAAACAATAATCCCTAAAATAATATTAGCTACTCCACTTACAGCTTTCCCTACTAAAGTAATGATAGTTTTTTCAAATATTCCTTTCCCACCAGAAATATTAGAATCAATGGTTGCTTTAACAGTAGGTGTTACATGAGCAATTACCTTTACAATAATATTAAGTAATTCCAGAATGGCATCACAAATTTGGGATGAGGCAGAGATCATGATTAAGGCAAATAAATATTTCATCAAGGCCTCTAACCATATCTTTTGTGTTAGCGCCCCTCCTCTCGCCTTGACCATTTGTGACCATGATGCCATCTCAAACCAGAAAAAAAGACCTAAAAGGATATACCCAATAGGTCTGACTGCATCAGCCATTATATTTACAGCTTGGTTTGTCGCAGAGCTGTAACTGGAAAGAGAACTAGTCAGCTCTCTAATATCTAAATTCATAGGCTACTCCTAAAATTTTAGCTGAGACAGTGATGCAACGACTGCGGCTGCAATCCCTGCAGAAGCAACAGCCAAAAATGCACCATTAATCATAGAATCAGACCCATCATCTTGTCTTTGCTTATCTTTATTCTTTCTTCCTTGAATATAATCAACCGCACCATTCCAGATCCAGATAAGACCTGTGATTGTTCCAACTACACCTAGACCAGTAATAATTTTTGTAATAATTTCCATTTTGTTTTACCTCTTTTAATTTCTTTTTTTATAACAAAAGGCACTGCAGAGATTTCTACAGTGCCAAACACAATACTATTTTTATAATTCATCAAATTCTTCACGATAAATCGTCCGAACAGTAGCTACTAGAATACTGAGACCAATAATAACTGGAACTTCAATATTCGGATGTGGGAAAAATAACCCTCCTTCTTTTGGTGCGTCAACTACTTGACCTGCAGTAATAAGTGAATTATGGGGCATTCCTAATATATGTGGTGTATACCATCCAAAAATACTATCAATTATGTTTTCGCTTGGAAAATTGAATAGATGGTGAATAATTGCCATTCCGCCAATCAATACGATTGTTATACATATTTTAGCTATAACCCACAGAATAAACATACCAATAGTGGATTTCACAACATTAATACACCAAAGAACGATATAAAAGGGAGCTGTAAAAATCCTAATAATAGCAACCCATAACCAGGAAAAATCATTCCCAAATTTCATAATCCTATTCCTCCACTATTTACCGTTATTATACCATAAAAATAGCTTATTTCAAAGGTTCCTAGAGTATTCTAAGCCTCTTTTTTCTTACGCTTGCTGTAGAGCAATCCTGCAGCAGTACCCCCCATTGCCAGACCAGCTAACAACAATTCTGCAGAAGCCTGCTCACCTGTAGATGGCAAGCTTCGTTCTGGTTGTTGCGGATGTTCTTCAGGAGTTTTTGGCTCTTCTGGAGTATGAGTCACAACCGTATTGGAAACAATTTCCACACCGTTAACTGTATGATAGTAAGTGTTTTCTACTGTTCCTGACTGAATGCGTGTCATTTGTAGATATACTTCCGCTTGAAACTCTGATGTATCTAAAATTGACTTCAAGAACGCATCATCAAAGCTAATATCTAATTTACCCTTAGCCTTGTCTACCACTTGACTTGTGAACTTAGTTAATTCATCACCAGCTTTAAATTTTTGGCCGTCACTTGTTTCAAAATCTACAACAGCAAATACCTTGTAAACACTCTGATAATCATCATGTGTCTCATCGTAGTCATCGCTAAATTTATACTCAAATAGCTGTTCTGAGCGATCTTTTGGTATCAAGGAACCAACTAATTTGTAATTAAATGTTTGATTCAGTTTGACCTCTTTTCCATCCAAGCTTTCTTTTCTTAGATGGTCGATCACTACATCTTTCTTCGGTTCAATCTTTGGAACATTATTGACTACTGTTTCAGTCACATAGGCCATCCCAAAATCAATTTGATAGGCTGTATTTTCATACTTACCACCTGTTTGACCCAATTCTTTCTTAACAGTCATTGGATTAGTAATAGTCAGAACTTCTCCAGTTTGAACGTAGGTCTTGTAGAATTCCTCTGGATTCTCCGCCTCAAATACTTGAATCGCACCTTTTGGAGTAAAATTGCTAGACTTCAAGGCTTCTTGTACACCTGATGGAGCTTTTTCTAGACTTTCATAAAGAGCCATTTTCAAACCTTTAACCACTTGACCTTTAGAATCAGTCACTTGAACACCATCTTGATTGATCGTAACGGCTTCTTTTGGGTAATCATCAACGATATAGAACCCTTTGCCAATACGATCTTTATCTACTTCAATGCCCTTGTATTGGCTATAATCTGCCGTTACCTTGTAGTAGTTGACAGAGCCTGCCAAGACCTGTTTCCCATCGATGTTAACACCTTCCTTGTTAAGATTCTTTTTGGTTGGTTTAACAGTAGGAACATTATTTACAACTGTATCAGTTTGATAGCCATTACCGAAATCAACTTGGTAAGCCGTATTCTCAAATGATTTTCCTGTATTTCGCAATTCTTCCTTAGTTACCATTGGATCAATAATTGTAACAGATTTTCCTGCCTTGATATATTGGTTAAAATAGGCTTCTGGATCATCCACTAAAAATACTTGGAAAGCTCCCTTAGGCTTAATCTCAGAACTATCTAGAAAGGCTTTAACCTTATCATTATCAACAGATTCAATAGAATTATACTGATACACTGAAATACCAGAAACTTCTTTTCCTTCGCTATCAATATAACGAATATCTGATTTATTAATAGTCACTGCCTCTTCTGGATAATCATCAATCGCACCAAAGCCTTTTAGAATAGCAGATGGAGCTGCCTTTATCCCTTTATACTGATCATAATCCAAGGTTATATGGTAGTAATTCGTTGAACCAGCTAGAACTGTTTTACCATCAATGATAACACCATCCTTGTTATGATTGTGTTTGAGAGGTTTGATTAAGTTGTTATTAGGATTGTCAGGATCATTCGGTTTACCTGGGGTTGTTACCTTAGCAATATTTGAATAAGACTCAAATTCATTATTCAAATTCAGGCGGAAGTTGTTCTTATAGGTTGCACCATCATTCGTTACTGTACCATACACTTTAAGAACAGGTGCGGTAAATACTTTAGTTAAATCCAAATTAACTTTAGCTAAACCTTCAGACTTCAATAACCCTTTTAACTGATGTTTAGCTTTATCATAAGTTATTGTAAAATCTGAGTTTTGAGCTACAGTTTTTGCTAAATCAAGTAGATACCCTTGAGGTAAGTTGTCCGTTAACTCATAGATCGTAGTTTCTTTTCTGTTTGCTGCAAGAGGTTTAGTTTCCAACTCCCACACAACTTCTGATAACTTGGGTACTGACGAATTATTCACATTTGTACCTGCAGAGTTCTTAACTAACTTTTCTACAGTAGGTGTAGTTTTCAAGCGAGTGTAGGTAACCTCAATTTCTCTCAGCGCGACCTCATTTGGCACAGGTTTTAAGTCTGGTGTAGGAGGTTCACTAGGAGTAGGAACATGAGGAGTATCTGGCTCCTCTTTAGGGAGATCTAACAATGGTTTCTCCGTTGGAGGTGTCAATGGTGTCTTATCCTTCTCCTTATACTCAGGTTCTAAAGGTTTTGGTTTTGTAAATTCGGCTGGTTTAGGAGGTTCTTTTGGCAAAGGAATCTCACCTGTATCAGATACTGGTGGAATTTCTGGTAATAACGGCTTAGGTGTAGGTTTCTCAATAGAATCCTTATCCTTTTGAATTAAACTTGGTGGAATTGGCATTTTTAGCGGCGACGGTGGAGGAACTAACTGTGTAACTACAGAATTACCACCCCATAATGTGAATCCATACGCAGATTTGAAAATTTCATGGTCGGATGTTGGAGCTTTACCTTCTTTAGCATCAGATTTATGCCAGTACTCTCTATACGCTGCAGAAGCAGACTCTGAATAAGGAGTTAACCCCCAATCTGCATTAGCTAGATACTGAATACGGTGACGTGTACCCTTACCTGCACTAGCATATGTTCCTGAAGGAGTACTTCTATCAGAGTCGTTATCTCCATAAACAGGATCCCCCACTCTAAATCGATTTAACCCACTAGTGTCATCGTAGTCAACAACCCCTGTTGTGTATACACCTGCCCAGAAAGTCTCGCCTCTAACAACCTTCTCCTGAACATTCGAACCAGGAGGATTTAAAACAACCCCTGTTGAACCATCTTCATAAGTGTAACGGTTAGCTTGATTGAAATCCAAGTCAGAGAACATGTTTACTAATCCCAAATTTATAGGTTTGTTAGTATTCTCATCAAAGAAGTTGATATTCCAGTCTACATCCAAATAATTTTGAGCATGTAAACCAATAGGAGAAACCCCAGTTCCTGATTTTTGTTTTTTATGCCACCAAACCCACAGACGAGTGTAAACTTCTGGGTTATTCGGTAGCCTATGTTCTGGGGTAGGTGTATTTCTAGAAACAAAAGATGCTGAGATAGTTTTACCAGTATTCGTTGTACCTATATTATGTAATGTAAATTTAGAACCTTGCTGAATACCCCTAATAACAGTACCACCGTAAGTCCTAACCTCATCATTAATAGACATGGAATCTTCCTGCAGGTTGTTATCTAAAGTAAGAGTAGTTGCAGAAGTTGCACTTAATACCCCGTTTACGGTTTCTAGAGTCTTATCTTCATCAAAGATAGCAGTCAATTTAGAATAATAGTCCATTGAGCCTCTTTTTGACTCATCAAAATCACCAACTACCTTAACACCATTGACCTCACCCTTTGGAGTTAAAGAATTGTACTCAGCAACCTTCTTCTTGTACTCTGCTAAAGCTTTCTCGTATTTCTCACGAGCTTTTTGATAATCACGCATATCATCATTGTATTTAGCCGTAGCTTTAGCATTTTCCTTATCGATCTCACTATTCTTAGCATTTAACTCAGCTAAAGCTTTCTCATAAGCAGCTAAAGCTTCTTGGTTAGCTTTAAGAATACCTTCGTTTTCCTTTTTACGAGCTTCTACTGCTTGCGCATAAGTTTCTTTATTGGCAATGTTATTTTTACCAATCTCTTCATTCTTACGCTTTGCTTCTTCTAAATCCTTCTCATACTGAGCCAACTGCTCTTTATACTTACTTAAGTCAGCCTCAGACTTCCCTTTTTCAATAGTCCACTGGTTTAAAGCTTCTTCATAAGCTTTCTTTGCATCTGCATTTTCCTTATCAATAGCAGCATCTTTCTCAGCTTTTTCTTCTACTGCTTTTTCATAAGTGGACTTAGTAAGATCGTTTTCTTGTTTGATACGCTCATTCTCTTTTGCTACACGCTCTCTCTCAACTTTTAAACGCTCATTCTTTTCTTGATTTTCTTTATCAATTTGAGCATTTTTAGTAGTAGCGTCTGCTAAATCTTTATCATACTGAGCTTTGGCTTTGTTATAAGAATCTTGCTTCTCCTTATTTTCGGTAGTAATCGTTTTGATTTCTTCTTTACGATTAGCTACCTCCTCTCTGTACTTCTTAGACTCATCTACAACAGTGCTGACTTGTTTGTCATAGTTAGACTCAATTTCAGCAGTTTTCTTAGCTAACTCATCAGAATCAGTCACCAAACCACCATCAACTTCAGTTTCTTTTACAATTAAACCTGCTTCTTTAGCAGCCGATACCGCAGACTCTACTTTTTCTCGGTTAACAGTGACTTCAAAAGAACCTGTTGATTTTTCTGCACTACCTTGGTCTTTTGTAGAATCCACCGTTGGGGAGTCTTGTAAACTTTTCGCATTTGTAGCAGGATTTGGATTTACTCGTTCATCTGCTCTAACTGGACTAGTCATCAAACCTAAGGCAGCTAGACCAAGAATCACTCCACACGTTCCCCATCGTCGTGTTTTTCGGATAGAGCCGTAAGCTCGTGTCTCATTATTAAATTTCATTTTTTCTCCTTAATTTTTAATACAGTATTTAATACTATTCACTTTCGACATAATTTGAAGGAGCTCTCGCCCTAAAATGTATAATTTCCATTTCTTTCTCCAATCAAAAAGTCACCAAGAAACCTTGATGACTTTAATAAATTTAATTTTCCTTAGATCCTCGTTTAATTTTCAACAAACTTAAAAGTGAAATAGTTACCATTCCCAAGAACCAAAGACTTGAAGTTTTTTCTCCCGTCTTAGGTAATTCGTATCTTGCAACAGGTGCTTGATAGACTGGATTTTTGACTTTTGCAACTTGCTTCTTAACTTGATCTTGCACATACTTTACAATCTTACCATTTTGAATCACTGGAATCGGATGACCTCCAGCTTGCTCAATACTTGCCTTCTGAGCCTCTAACTCTTTTTGATGCTTAATTTCTTGTTGTGCTTCCAAATAATCACGATAATCCGACAATAACTCTTTATGAGCCTCTAATACCTTTCTTTGTTCTGCTTTTGCAGCTTCTAGTTTTGAAATTGCTAACTCAAGAACTGATTTCTTTTCTTTCAAAACTTCTTGAGCAGCTTCAAGATTAACTTTTGCCTTTTCTAAGAGCTGAGGGGCATTCTTCAAAACTTCCACTCGCTCTTTTGATACTTTCAGGGCTTCCGTTGATGCTGAAAGTAAGGCTTGGCGATTGAGGATTAGTTCTTTAATTCGAGTAAGTTCACCTTGTTTAGCAATCAAAGCCTCTTTCTCAGCAGTCAAAGCTTCATTCAGTGATTTCCATTCAGTTTGTTTTTCAGCTAGTTTATCTTTAGCTAACGCAAGTGCTTCACGTTTGTTTTGTACGTCTGCATTCAACTGTTCCAAAGCATCTTGCGCTTGTTTATTTTCTAAACCAGCTTTTTTAAGGTTTGCTTCTGCCTGCTTCAACTTAACTTCTGCTTCAGGAGTTTTTAATGCAATATTCTGAATGTCATTACGATTAGTCACTGCATTTTGCGCAGTAACTTCTGCTTGAGCATATTCTGTCTGTGCTTGTTCTTTTCTAGCTTGCGCATCCTTACGATTCGTTTTCGCAGTATCATAAGTATCCTGAGCCTGTGCCACAGAATTTCTAGCTACTTGAATTCTTTCCTGAATACTAGCTAGATTGTTCTTAGTATCAACTTTTACATTTTGATGGAAACCATTTTTCAGCAAATCAATTGTTTTAGAATCTGTTCCAACATAGTGCATCGCAATCAAACCAAGATCTGTCTTTCGGGTTGCTACACCGATATATTGTAGCGTGACTGACTTACGATCTAGTCCTGCAAAGTTTAAAGCATGACCCCAATCAGCATGTTTATCATAAAACAGCATCATAATCATATTGTTGTATGCCTGTTGTTTCAGATCCGCTAATGTTACTACATCATCTGCATTTTGAAAGCCTATGTTTTCAGCAAGCAGACCTTGATTACCTTGATTTAAACCAACTTCTTTCGCAACAGTGTTCAAAGCATCTAGGTCATGCCCGTACTGATTAGTTGATAGCTGAGTTGCTTTCTGTGCCACTTTCTGCATATCTCGATTCACTAAAACTGGAATATCGTCTGTTCCCATCAATCGACGGAAATCATTAATCAAATGTGCATTGAAAATGGCAAGTTCATCTTGAACTTCAGCAGATAAATGATTGACATCAGCAATCACAGTCTTTTTATCTGTTTCACTGGGCTTAAATGGAGAGTTTGTATTACCGTAATAAGTCTCACCACCATCTGGCGAGCTAAATCCAGCAGCAGTCATTCCTTTCTTGCCAATTTCTTGTAATTTCTTTGAATTTTCTTCAGTGGGGTTATTGAAGTAGGCCTTTAAAGCTTCAACATAGCCAGCAGGATAAGTGATAGAGGTTGTTGTCAAACTATCCAGAATACTTTGAGCCTTAGATAGATTTTCTTTAGCTACTCGATACTGATTTTCAGAGTTAGTAGCTTTAGTGATCGCTTGATCTAACTCCTGCGCTTTCACCAACTTAGTTCTTTCTGTACTCGTTACCTCTGCTTCTGCCTGTTTCAGTTTAGAAGCACGTTGGTCATCCGCTTTTTTAGCAGTCACCAAATCTTGTCGAGCTTGTGATGCAGCTTCTTCACTCATTTCTAAGTTTCTCTTAGCTGCTTCAGCATTGGCAACAATGCCTGAAACTCCAGTGCCGTCTAAAATAGCTTGTTTTTCAGCTACAATTTGTTTTGCATCTGTAACTTCTTTTGTTTTGTCAACAAGTTTTCTAGTAGCTTCTTTGACATTTGTTTCCTGATCAGTAACATTCTTTTCAGCTAGCTTTTGTTGCTCTTTAGAAGTAGATAGTTCTTCTTGAGCTTTCTTATCAGCAGCCTCTTTTACAGAAACATCTTCTTTTGCATCTTGGATATTTTTAGGAGTAGCTTCCTTGACAGCTTTCTCCGCTTGAGTGACAGCTTCTGTAGCTTCTCCAACTACTTTCTCTGCATCGTTTACCTTGTTTTGATTAGATTTTACAATCTCCTCCTGTTTTTTTACAACTGCGTTTACCTGTTCCACATTTGCTTGAGAGAGTGCGACATCAGTTTCTGTAACTGTTTTTTGAGTTACTGTCTTTTGTTGGTTCTCTGAAATTTGGTCTGAAGATTTTACCTCTTCTGCAGTAACTTGCGTCGTTACTCCAACACTTGCAGTTGCGATAACACTAGCCAACATAACTTTCTTAACTTCATTCATGATTTCCATTTAATTTCTCCTTTTTGTTTAAAAACGTTCTTAAAATATTTATTTTATGCTTTTATTTTACTATTTTTAGAGTTTTTTATCAATTTTTTCTTGATTTTCATTCATCTATCCGCTTAATCAAAGATAGGATATTTAGAACATATAAAATCTCCTCTCCTTGATGAAACAGATAGATGAGGACTCTATCTGTTAAATTTTACCGCTAGGTCGGTGATAACCTTTACCGGTTAGCTGTAAGATTGATTTATTTCCTTGTTTAATTCGTCTGGCAACTAAAATGTCTCCACGTTTAATGGTGCGTATATCTCTATAGATTTTAGAGTAATCTGCAATCATTTCAACGGTTTGAAGTTTTCCTGCCACATATCCTTTTTTGGGAATAAGACCATACTTACTAGTTAATTTCATTTCTTCACCACTTGCAAGTCGTGCGGTTGCATCACCTTGCAAACCTAGTCGTCTTAAGTCAGTGAGTGTAACCTCACTAGTTGATTTTATTTGATTCATATTGTCCTCCTTTTTGAATCAAAGGCTGATTTACAGCCATGCCGAGTTGATGCCGTACATCTCTACTGTGTTTTTTACGCACGATTTATAGTTTAGAAATCGCAAACTCTTTCGTCTTACGGGACAAGTCAACCGTGACTTTACATCATGCAGTCAGCACTAGATATACTTTCTAGATACACACCGCCCCTATTCTTCTTTTTATGCCTAGACTGCGCTAATCGGGACAGTGGGGTTATTCAATTTTCAAAGAACAAGAGTAGTTTTATGACTTGCTTAGGTCGAGGGATTAGCTATTAGACGATTTTTTATAAATCGTCACATTGCTGAGATGAATAACATAAATATCGCCATTTTCAAAAGCCACCTCCGTGTTTTTCTTTATCTATTCATCAGACACATCTACTGGCTGATAACCCCCAACCCATTCTTTCACTGTTTCACGAGAGATACCTTCATCATCAGACACATCTAAAATAGCCTGAACCATACCATCGTAGCGTGCAAGTAATTGCTTTTCTGTAATCTTAGGAAGATTGATAGTGAATGGTTCTTGCATTGTGTTACCTCTTTCTTTCTGCATACTCAACCTCTATACTGCTCTTGCGCTTGCCTATGAGCGTAAAGTTTAGCTTCTTGCTTGCGTTCAGCCATCAAGTTCTCAATGGATTTCACCAAGTAAGCATAAGGACTCTGACAATCTTGAGGAATCCGTTCAATACAATGCAAGACTTCTGAACTCGTTACCCAGCCAGTCTCTAAAAAGCTACCAATTTTCATCTTCTGACGATGGGTCAGATGGTAAGCATTATCCCACGGTAAATGATCAAAGTAGCTATCCGCAATTTCCTGCAAGAGAGAATAGACTTGAGGTTGGATAAATTTCTTCCCACTTGTTTTTTGAGAAGGAGTGTCACAAGTTCCATCAGGCTGATTCAATTCGTTAGAATTGGAAGCAGGCTTTCTAGAACTATGTCTAGTACTATTATTCTCAGTATGACTCTTCTCAGTCTTAATAGGGTCAAATTTTTTTACCTCAGGAAGTAAAAATTTTTGACTTCCAAAATTCGTTGATTTAACAGCCTTTTTTGGAGGTAAAGATTTTTGACTTCCAGAATTGGTTGATTTGATAGGTTTTTCTAAAATAGAGTTTTCTTCTTTCAAAATAGAAGATTCTTCTTCACTATTTGGACGTTCAATTTCAAATAAGATACAACCTTTGTAATCTAAAGTTTTTACATGGTGGTAAACTACAGTTCCTTTGTCACGTCCTTTTTCTACAACTTCAGCATCATAGTGTTCATATTCTTGTAATTCAGCATTCACATTTTGAAGATACAAACGATTCGGACGATTCTTCCCTTGTTTCACTTCACGAAGCAAGCCAAGCTCTTTCAATTCTTTCTTTATTTTCAACACAGTTGGCTTACTACGATCTAAAATTTCCATTAAGTCCTCAACCGTATAGACAAGAAATACTGAACCATTCTCATCAACATAAGTAAGTTCACCGTTTCTGTAAGAATGAATACTTAACATACATCGATCATAGAGTACTCCATAAGCAATCTTGCCATCATTTGATAATTTCTTGGCATAGACACTCGTCATCTTAATTTTCCTAGTAGGTTTCCCTTCAGCAGAAAACTTTTTCTTAACATTTACCATGAAAATTTGTGGGATTTGATAGAAGGTCTGTGTTGCTACTTGATTTACTGTAATATCAGCCATGTTATCACACCCCCATCATCACAGTACCATTTCCCATAGAGAACAGAACTCCTTCTCTCTCTAATTCTTCAACCGCCTTAACAGCACGTTTTTTACTCATTCCTGTTTTTCTCATCACTTCATTAACAGCTGCTTTTTTTGAAAATTGCACAAACATTTCTTTAGTCATTCTACTATCTCCTTTTTCTGTCTCACCAATTTGAGCTCCTTTGAAAAGCAACTCGGACATTCAGATAGACCAAGCTGAAAATCCAAATGGTCAAATGAAAAGTTACATCGCTCACACTGCAATGTGCTTCTAAGTATTGTTTCACCTAACCAATCTCTTTCTACAACATCTAATACATCCCCACATTCAGGACAATTAATAGGCTTGAAAATATCATCTTCTTCCCATTTTTCCTCATAATCACAATCAAAACAAACGATTGTTTCCAACCACATGGATTAACTCCCTTCCAATCTTCCTTCTAATTCGCCTATCTTTAACTTAAATTCCTTGATTTTCTTTCTCACAAGATCACGTTCTGCACTCATCAGTTGTACCTCACTTTTTTTGTAAGGTTTTTTTAAAACTTCTAGTCTTGCCTCATATAGCTCCAGTGAACGCTTATAATAATTCAACATTTCTTTTTCTAGTTTTGTCATGCTATCTCGTACTCTCTCGTTTCAAATAGAAGCAAGTAACTCAGGAGCAAATTGCATCGTCGTCTGCAGAGTCTCATCATAAGTCAGTTGACTCCCCCATATTCCATCTCTCGCTCTTCTGGAGTACGGACAAGTGCCAAACTTAATTCTAAGCTTTAATTCATGAATAACATTATCTTTAATAACTTCCCAAAGTAGACTAGACGGCTTATAATACCCGTTTCCAAGCCAAATTTTATCGAGGTCATCGTATGGAGATACCTTTTCTTCAGAATTTCCTTCAGAGACAAAATCAACTATATTTTCATTCTCATTAAGATCTATTACATCGAAGATTTCTAACGAATCAATATCCATAATAATTTCAATATTATCTGACATTTTTTCTCCCAAAATACAAAAAAGAGCTAACGGAATTTTCCGTTAACTCAATATTTTCTGTTTACCTCAAAACTCTAGACACTTACATAGCAGAATTCCTAAAAAAATCGCAACTAAACCACCTAGGTAGGTTAAGGCTAGGTAGCTATAAAATACCTTCTTATCACTTAACAGTCTTTGGAGTTCATCATTCAAGGTCGAAAAAGTCGTCAAACCTCCACAAAATCCTGTTGCTAGAATAGCATAGACTTCCTTAGACTCCACATGATTGTAGAATAATCCAATCAAAAAACAACCCAAAAGATTGGCTATGAGCGTTCCAACTGGCAATTTAGAAGCTTGATTATAGCGGGAAAAGAAATACCGTACTAGGGCTCCGCAGCCACAAGCAATTGCAAGATAATTGATTACCATTTCTTCCTCCCCAAATAGTAAGCCAAGAGCAGGCCTCCACCGATGCTCAAAAGTAAATACAGAACCAAACTCAGATAACGCCCTGTATCAAGCAGTTTCACAGCATCAAGCATTAGACTAGAAAAGGTTGTCAAACCTCCGCAAAAACCCGTCCCCAGTGCTAAAACCAAACCCTTACTAGTCCCCTTATAGACCATGTATCCTTTTACCAAATAAACCAAGCAGAAAATGCCCAGATAATTGACAAGTAGGGTACCCCAAGGAAAGTCTGGACTGGCTGGTAACCAAGTGGAAACTAGATAGCGGACAAGTCCACCCACCATAGCAGCTAGAAAAATCCCTAGCGGATAAAATTGTTCTTTTTTCATTTGATGTTTTGATCCTGATAATCACGTGAACGTTTGAGTATGTCAGAAAAAGTTGCGACAATAGTCTCCTGATAGCGCTTGTCCTCTACACGACTTCTAACCTTTTCAAAAATAACTTCTTCTCTCTTAGTATCTAAAATCGGTTTTCCTGAGGCTTTCTTATAGGCAACTACACCCTCAACCAAATGCATTCGTTCTTCTAACAGTTTGACAATTTGGTCGTCGATTTGATCAATTTCTTGACGAATAATATCTAAATCCATACAGTCTCCTCCTTTATTTGAATTATTGTATCAAAAAGCCACCAATTAGGCTAGTAAAATCCCAACTAAAGATAAGAAAAATGCACTGATTGATTACATCAGCGCACTCTTATGCTTATCCTACTTTAGCAGCCAATTCTTCTGCGAATTGTTCCAAGCGTTCAATATCTTCTTCCTCGGCAGAAAGATCAACTTTAACACACTCTGAACCTTTTTCTGCTCCTGTTGACACAAAAACACGATCAAAGTCATCAACAGCCTTACAGAATTCATCGTAGAAGGTATCTCCTGAGCCAACCACTCCGTAGATTTTGCCATTCAAATTGAGATCAGCTAAATCTTCGTAGAAGTCTATCATCTCATCTGGCAATTCTCCATCACCATAAGTATAGGTCGCAACGATAGCGATGTCTGCTTCCAAGAAGTCTGAAGCGTCAACAGTTGTACATTCATCAACATCGACATCCAAACCCAAGTCACGTAATTTGTCTGCTACAATATCTGCAATTTCTTCGGTATTACCGGTCATACTGGCAAATACAATTTTTGCTAATGCCATATCGTCCTCCTCAATTTATCTTTCTCCATTATATCACATCTTTTTCATTTTAAAAATAAAAATTCTTGTGCTACAATGAAATGAGAAAGAATTGAGGTTATTTATGGACATTTGCCATCAAATTTTAGAAAAAATCAAAGAATACGACACGATTATCATTCATCGTCATATGAAACCAGACCCTGATGCCTTGGGAAGTCAGGTGGGATTGAAAGCCTTACTGGAACATCATTTCCCAGAAAAAACCATCAAAGCCGTTGGTTTTGATGAACCAACTCTCACTTGGATGGCTGAAATGGATCATGTTGAAGATAGTGCCTACCAAGGCGCACTTGTCATCGTCTGTGATACAGCTAACACTGCTCGTATCGATGATAAACGCTATAGTCAAGGTGATTTTCTCATTAAGATAGACCACCATCCAAATGATGATGTATATGGTAATCTATCTTGGGTAGACACTAGTTCAAGCAGCGCTAGCGAGATGATTACCCTATTTGCTGAAACAACCCATCTGGCCTTGTCAGATCGAGCTGCGGAGTTGCTCTTTGCAGGAATTGTTGGTGATACAGGTCGATTCCTCTACCCTTCTACGACTGCACGGACCCTCCGCCTGGCTGCCTCTCTGAGAGAACAGAACTTTGACTTTGCGGCTCTCACTCGCAAAATGGACACTATGAGCTACAAAATTGCTAAACTTCAAGGTTATATCTATGACCATATGGAAGTGGATGAAAATGGTGCAGCGCGCGTTATCCTGAGTCAAGAAATCTTGAAACAATTCAATGTGACCGATGCTGAAACTGCAGCCATTGTAGGTGCACCTGGACGCATTGACATTGTTAGTCTTTGGGGAATTTTTGTAGAACAGGCTGATGGCCACTACCGCGTTCGTTTACGCAGTAAAATCCATCCTATCAATGAAATTGCCAAGGAACATGATGGTGGAGGTCACCCTCTAGCAAGTGGCGCCAATTCCTATAGCCTAGAGGAAAACGAAATCATCTACCAAAAGTTAAAAAACTTGCTTAAAAACTGATAAAATACTTGCCAAACTTTTCAGAATCTGATAGACTAGTATGGTAACAATCTATGGCTCGCAAAGAGACCATGGCAGAAAGGAAATATTGCAAAATGAAAAAAGATATCCATCCAGAATATCGCCCAGTTGTCTTCATGGACACAACTACTGGTTACCAATTCCTTAGCGGTTCAACAAAACGCTCTAACGAAACAGTTGAGTTCGAAGGCGAAACTTACCCATTGATCCGTGTGGAAATTTCATCAGACTCACACCCATTCTACACTGGACGTCAAAAGTTCACTCAAGCAGATGGACGCGTGGATCGTTTCAACAAAAAATACGGTCTCAAATAATGATAAAAAAGACAGCTTCGGCTGTTCTTTTTTCTTTCTTGAAATTAACTGCTGTTTTCATGTTCTAAACTCGTACTCTTCGAAAATCTCTTCGGTAATTTAATGTTAGGGGATTTATACTAACAATAGACTTTTAACCCCAAAATTGATAAAACAGGGAAGAAAATAAGATAAAAGGAAACTATAAATCACCATGATGAATATGCAAAATATGATGCGCCAAGCACAAAAACTTCAAAAACAGATGGAACAAAGTCAAGCAGAACTTGCTGCTATGCAATTTGTTGGCAAATCTGCTCAAGACCTTGTTCAAGCTACCTTAACAGGTGACAAAAAAGTTGTCAGCATTGACTTTAATCCAGCTGTCGTTGACCCAGAAGACCTTGAAACTCTTTCTGATATGACCGTTCAAGCAATCAACTCTGCTCTTGAACAAATCGATGAAACTACCAAGAAAAAACTGGGTGCTTTCGCTGGGAAATTGCCATTCTAAGCATAAGAAAAACAAGCATTCAAGAGAATACTTGCCTATCATGGGAGGAACAACTGTTCCTCTTTTTGCTTACTAAAAATTAAAGAATTCCATGGCCTGTTTGAACAGTAAATCCGTATACTCTGGGTCTTCTTGGGCAATGGTAACTTGATCTTGAATCATTTCCAAATCATCCGTTATCATACCATCAGCTCCCAATTGAACAGATTTATCAAAGGATTCTGAACTATTAATGGTCCAAACGTACAATTTCTGATCGGTATTCCAAAGCTTGTTAACAAAATTTTCATCCAAAGTTGAATACTCCATAGTGTAACCTGTAGCCTTGGTTCTTGGAAAGATACTATTATAAGGCAGGATGAAATAGACTGGAATTTGAGAATCGTAGGCTAGCACCTGGTCAATCACATGGTAGTCTAAGGATTGCATTTGGTGACCATTTTGCTTGATGATACTTCCATATTTTTCCATAAAGCGTTTCATCATATCTGGGCTATCTTTTCGACTGGTTTTAATCTCAATGAGGAGTTTTTGATGCAATTCATTGGCTTTATTGAGATAGTCGTCAAAACTAGATACCTTGCTATGATAACCATTTTCTGAAATATCGAGTTTGGTTAATTTCTCCAATGTTAAATCTTGGGGATTGGCATTAACTCCTGTCAGATTCTTGATATTGGCATCATGCATCATGACAAACTGGCCATCTTTTGTTTCCTGAACATCTGTCTCAACGAAGTCTGGACTTAGTTGAGCCGTCTTTTCTAAAGATTGGACTGTATTTTGAACACCATTCTTATTAGATACTCCTCTGTGAGAGATAATTAAAGGTTTATTGGCGACTGGAGCTTCTAAATAAACATAACCCTCAAGAGCGAAAAAGATACAAGCACAGCCCATCACTCCCCATCTCATCCAGTGATCTTTCTTTCTCCTTGGTGTGATCTCTAGTTCTTCTCCTGTTAGGAAGGAAACAAACTTAATGAGAAAATAAGTCAAGGCTATGTAGTGGAAATTCTTAATCAAGACAAAGTTGATAATTCCCAGTACAAGAGATTCCTTATGGGTCAAACCGTCCATCAGCGTCTGACTTACTAAGATTGGAATGAGGAGAAGAATGAAAAATAGATAGGTTTTGACGACAATCCACAGCAAGTTCCAAGTATAAAACCAGGAGTGCTTTCTGGTCTTCTCTAGACTGTATCTGACAGCTTCTTTGACTGTTTTCTTTTCAAATAGAAGCTGAGGGAGGGCAAACATGAAACGCACTGAAATGTAAAATAGAAGTAAAGCAAGAATAGTAACCACTATACCTACTAGCCAATACTTATCTTCCACATAATCAACGATAAAGTCCGGAATGACAATTTTATTGAGGTAGTAAATCTTTAAAATCTTTCGAATCAATGGAAAGAGCATCATGACATAAAAGAAGATAAAGGCTATCTTTGCAAGTGTGACTTGCTTCATAAACAAGAAACTTTGGCGAAAGACCTTACGACTGTACTCCAGCAGGGTTCTCTTTTCATGATAGAGGAGGTGTCGAGCTCCGATGAAGAGAAGTCCTATCTGGTAATAGGCGACCAATAAATTAACAATTACAAGAACAAATAAAGCAAGACTAACAAAGGGTGAGCCCGTTATAATGGCAAAAATATTATTGTAGGAAAGAAAGAGATAACCTGTCTGACGGAGCAAAAGTCCAGCAATCCAAGAATTTGATGGTAACCAGACAAACTCAATCATCATGAATATCAAGAAAAAGAGAAAGAGAATTTTATCTAGATTAAAGTATATCTGCTTAAAACCTAGATTTTTAGGTTTTTCAGGTTTCATAGGCACTCCTAGTCAAATAATTGGGACAAGTCTAAGCCTCCAAAAGGATTGTTTGATAGGCTACTTTCTTTCTCTAACAATTCTCTAGCTTGATCCGACTCTAGAAAGGATTCGTAAACACGCGCTGTCATACGAGCATCCTCTAAGCTATTATGAGACTGACCTTGAAATCCAAGAAATGAGGCAACAGTTTGCAATTTGAGATTGGCAATACCGTGTAAATCCGAACTCCGACGTTCAAAAGCTTCATCATACAAGTCCACTTTATACTGCTGGCTATAATCTAAACCATGCTCTGCTAGAATAGGCAAATCACTTTTAGCAGCATTGTATCCAACCATGGGTAAAGAACCCACAAACTCTTGGAAATCTTTTATAACTTTCTCCACTGGAGGGGCATCTTTTAAGGTCTCAGCTGTAATCCCTGTCAAACCATTGATAAAACTTTTTAAGGGGACACTGGTATGAACATAGGAATCATAGGCATCGATTTCCTGACCATCTCTAAAACGCACTGCCGATACTTGAATCAAGTGTGTTTGTCCTTCATGCTGATTAAATTCTAAATCGAAAGCAATGTAATCTTCTAATCGTTCCATTCTATACCTCTCCTATACTGTTATTTTATACTCTTCGAAAATCTCTTCAAACCACGTCAACGTCGCCTTGCCGTACTCAAGTACAGCCTGCGGCTAGTTTCCTAGTTTGCTCTTTGATTTTCATTGAGTATTACTTAAGCAACTATACTATTTAGAAACAAAAGAAGCCATCAGGTTAGCATTTAACCTAAACAGCTCCTTGATTATCCTCCAAATAAACGAGCAAAAAAGCCTTTCTTAGTTGATTGGACTTCTTCTTTTGCTTGGTCCAGCTCTAGCTTAAGATTTTCTTGATCCTTCATGGCTTGAAGAGTCAATTGTTGCTGCTGATCGAGTTGTTTGTCTTTCTCAGCAATCTGACGGTCTTTGATACGCATCTGCTCGTCTTTTTCTGATAACTGACGATCCTTGGCTTTTAATTGTTCATAGAGACGAAGAATTTCAGCATTCTTTTCGTCAACCAGAATCTCCATCAGCTCACGTTGCTTGACATCTTCACTGACAGGCTCATCTTCAAAAATCGTTTTTTTATAGATTTCTTCAAGCTTAATCAAGCCACTTCTGGTAACTACTGTTACCCCTTTGTCATTTTTATCTGTGTCTTCTTCTGGTAATTCTTTGACACGGTTATTGATTGCTTGGCGAGATAACCCTAAGACCTCTGCAATCTCACTGACGGTCATTTCAATACTCATAATATCCTCTGAAACGTTTTCTAGCTTTTCTTTACTTAAATCTTATCATAAGCTAGAAAAACTGTCAAATTTCCACTTAATCTAAGGCCTTCAAAAAAGCTAACAAGACTTGGGCAGAGCGACGTCCAGCTTCGATAATAAACTCATCAAAAGAGATGTTAGCTTCATGGTTGGCATTGTCACTCATAGCTCGGATAACTAAGACTGGAAGATTCAGAGCATGCGCTGCCTGAGCAATAGCTGCCCCCTCCATCTCAACAGCCAAAACATCTGGGAAATGAGATTTAATCGCTTCTATCTTGTCATTTCCTGCAACAAAACTATCTCCTGTAGCAATCAAACCAAGATGCCAGTTCTGGTCCAATTGAGATAAACTCTCCTGAATTTTAGCGACAAAGGTTTTATCTGATTCGAAATAAAGCGGTTGCTGCGCCATTTGTCCATAAGCATAGCCAAAAGCTGTGACATCCACGTCATGATAAGCTAATTTGTCAGCAATCACAACATCCCCAACAGCAATACCTTCTGCCACTGCCCCAGCAGATCCTGTATTAATCAAAGCGTCCACCTGGAAATGATCAGCTAAAATCGCCACACTCATAGCAGACATCACTTTACCAATTCCACTCTCTACGAGAACAACTTCATGAGAGGCAATGCTTCCTGTATGATAGGTATTCCCCAAAACAACTTGCTCCTGGGCATTGTCTAAATGCTGGACCAGATACGCTAGTTCTTCTGGCATAGCCGCAATAATTCCTATTTTCATTTCAATTCCTTTTCTATTACAAAAGTTTCATTGCTAAGACAAGCAAAATCAAGAGAAAGATGACTGCAAATAAGATTTTATTCAGTTTAGAATTGAAGACATTTCTCTTGGTATTTTCAATGCGACGGCTTTTATGAATAGACGGTTCGACCTGAATCTTCAAGGTTTCCTGGCTAAAACCATGATCCTTTGGATTGGCATAACCAAAACGGGAAGAAGAGGTTGGTAAAATCTTGGTTTCCTCGTCATCAAGCAAAGGGGGACCCGAAATTTTTTCGCCTCTATTAGCTCTTTCAATCATTTCATCCGTTAATAAAGGTTTACCCATGCTGACCTCCTCTATTTTTTGTGCAATTCCCAATACTGAACAGCCATAATTGTCTTGGCATCACAGATATGACCTGATTGGATTAATTCCTTGGCTTCTTCTAAGCTCACTTCAATGACTTCCAATGTTTCATCTTCATCCTGTGGACGCGGATTTTCCACTTTCGTCAAATCGCTTGCTCGGTATAGTTTTAATTTTTCATTACAAAAGCCAATGGCTGAGTAAAAATCGTACAAGAGTTCTAATTTCCCTGTGTAGGCTGTTTCTTCCTCTAATTCACGAAGAGCTGCTGCAACAGGGTCTGTATTTTCTCCTACTTCCAATTTTCCGGCTGGAATTTCGTAAGAGACTGCCTCAATAGCTTTGCGGTACTGCTTGACCAAGATGAGTTTTTGCTCATCCGTTACGGCTAAAATACAGACAGCTCCATTGTGGAAAATCAAATCCCGTTGAGCAATTCCTTTGCCTTCTGGTAATTCAACCTGATCTTGAACCAGTTTAAATATTGGTCCTTGATAGATTTCTTTTCGGCTAAGCGTTTTTTCTTCAAATTCCATGATAGGCTCCTACTGATTATTAGGATGATGAGGAAGGCGTGTCGCATATTCATCTTTGTTGACCTGACGACCACGACCAATTGCAATAGCATCCGCTGGAACATCTTTGGTAATAGTTGAACCAGCACCAACGAGGGAATTGTCACCAAGTTCTACTGGCGCAATAATGGTTGAATTCGAACCCACAAAGACATTGTTGCCAATGACTGTCTTGTATTTGTTTTTACCATCGTAGTTGACTGTAATAGTTCCTGCACCAAAATTAACGTGGCTACCCACTTCACAGTTTCCGATATAAGTCAAATGACCAGCCTTAGTATTCTCGCCGATAGAAGAACCTTTCACCTCAACAAAGTTACCAATATGGACTTGGGCACCCAGACTTGAACCTGGACGAATGTGGGCATACGGACCGACTGTCACTCCATCAGCAACACTACTTTCTTCAATCATAGAGTTGGTAATAACAGCTCCTGCTCCGATAGTGCTGTCCACTACATAAGTACCATTTGTCAAAACAGTCTCAGCACCAATTTTCGTTTGCCCCTTCAAGGTAACATTGGCTTCGATTTGAACTTCCGGAGCAATCTCAACATCAATATCGATATAAGTTGCTTCTGGGTTGACAAAGCTAACACCATTGACCATGTGCTGATGATTGATGCGACGACGCATAACCGACTCAGCAGTCGCAAGAGCCACGCGGTCATTTACCCCAAGACTTTCATCAAAATCTTTCAAAGTATAAGCGCCAACTTTTTCACCAGCTTCACGGAAAATGCCAATGACATCTGTAATGTAGTATTCACCTTGAGCATTGTTGGTGTTAATGTTTTTCAAAGCCTCAAACAAACGCTCGTTGTCAAAAACGTAAGTTCCTGTGTTGATTTCCTTGATTTGTTTTTCAAAATCTGTAGCATCCTTCTGCTCAACAATACGAAGAACTTCAGCATTGTCATTACGAACAATTCGTCCATAGCCAAAAGGATTATCTGTCTCAGCAGTCAAGATAGTCGCCACATTTTTATGATTGATATGGAAATCAATCAAGTTTTTCAAGCTTTCACCTGTGATTAACGGAGTATCTCCTGCGATGACCAAGGTGTGACCTGACAAACCTTCTAAGATTGGCTCTGTCATCATAACTGCATGACCAGTTCCTAACTGTTCAGATTGAGTCACAAATTCTGTCTGTCCAGCCAAGACCTCTTCAACCAATTCTGCCTTGTGTCCCACAACTGTTACTGTCTTTTCAGGCTGGATAGCTCCCACACTACGGAAAACATGTTCCAGCATGGAAATACCTGCAACCTTGTGCAACACTTTTGGCAAATCAGATTTCATGCGAGTCCCTTTACCCGCTGCTAAAATAATGGCATAATTTGACATAATCTTCTCTTTTCTCTAGAAATTCCCTTTTATTATACCATATTTCAAATCATTCCGCGCCCTTGAATGGAAAAATGCTCTAAAGTCCTTTCCTTAACCCATTTTTTGAGTATTTTTTTGATTTTTTTTCATTTTTAAGGTAAAATTATGAGATATGAGAAAGAAAATTAATCCGCTTATTTTATTTGGTTTTTTTGGGATTATGATTTTCATTTTAATCCTGAATCGCCCTCGTTTTGAGGACCATCCTGTAAAAACAAAGTCAAATATCGCGCAAGTAGAAACACAAGCGCTACATAATATAGATAAACCGGTAATTGATGTTTCTGGTTGGCAGCGTCCTGAGGAAATCAATTACGATACTCTCTCCCAAAACATTTCTGGAGCTATTGTTCGCGTCCATAGTGGTGCTCAAACGTCCAAAGAGAACGATGCCTCCTATGTTAATGGTGTTGATAAGGCTTTTAAAACCCATATCACTGAGTTTCAAAAACGAAATGTCCCAGTTGGTGTCTATGCCTTTGTAGCTGGAAAAAGTGTCCAAGAAATGGAAAAGGCCGCTGAAGTTTTTTATAACGCCTCTTCCCCATACAGCCCTAGTTACTATTGGCTTGACGTGGAAGATAAAACCATGTCCAATATGAACGAAGGTGTTGAAGCCTTCCGGGCAAAGCTAGAATCACTGGGTGCTAAAAACATCGGAATCTACGTTGGAGTCTACTTCATGGAAGAACACAGTATTGATACAGACAAGTTTACCTCTGTTTGGATTCCTTCCTATGGTTCTGACTCAGGATTTTACGAGGCAACTCCTAAGACTGATTTAGATTACGACATCCACCAGTACACTTCTAAAGGAAAAATTGCTGGTTTTGACCACGATTTGGATATCAATGTCATCTCTTCCTTAAAAAACAAAGAAGAAACCTTTAGAAAACTCTTTTTAAAACCTTAAAAGCATTTGTTTATCATTTGCTTTTTCTTTTTGTGTTTGATTGTGATACAATATAATAAGGATTTTTTGAAATAGAAATAGTTGGAGGAAACATATGCTCTCATGGTTAGCACGCCTTATTAAAGGGATTGTCATTGCTCTTGGATTTATTCTACCGGGAATTTCCGGAGGGGTTCTAGCAGCAATCTTAGGAATTTATGAACGAATGATTGGCTTTCTGGCCCATCCCTTTAAAGACTTTAAAGAAAATGTTTTGTACTTTATTCCAGTTGCCATCGGTATGCTTCTGGGAATCGGATTATTTTCCTACCCGATTGAATACCTGCTTGAAAATTATCAGGTCTTTGTTTTATGGAGCTTTGCGGGTGCCATTATTGGTACTGTTCCTAGCCTCCTCAAAGAATCAACTCGAGAATCTGACCGAGACAAGATTGATTTAGCTTGGTTCTGGACAACCTTTATCATTTCTGGATTAGGACTCTATGCCTTAAATTTTGTTGTTGGAACCTTAAGTGCCAGCTTTCTTAATTTCGTCCTAGCTGGTGCACTGCTGGCTCTTGGCGTATTAGTTCCTGGTCTCAGTCCATCAAATCTACTTTTGATTTTGGGTCTCTATGCTCCTATGTTGACTGGTTTTAAAACCTTTGACCTCTTGGGAACCTTCTTCCCGATTGGAATCGGGGCAGGTGCAACTCTCATCATTTTTTCAAAATTGATGGATTATGCCTTAAATAACTACCACTCACGCGTCTATCATTTCATCATCGGTATTGTCCTATCAAGTACCCTTTTGATCTTGCTTCCAAATGCAGGAAACGCTGAAAGCATCCAATACACAGGCCTTTCTCTTGTCGGGTATGTCATCATCGCCTTCTTCTTTGCACTGGGAATCTGGCTTGGTATTTGGATGAGCCAATTGGAGGATAAGTATAAATAATGGCAAAAAAAATTAAAATCAAAAAAACATTGGTGGAACAAATCCTAGCTAAAGCAGCTATCCCACATCAGGGGATTCAAATCAATGCCCTGGAAGGAGAACTTCCGCAAGGTTATGAACGAGATCAGATTTTCAAAACCTTGGCTCTTTTGGGAGACAAGACAGGACCGATTATTGGAATTGTCCCTATCACCCAACACTTGTCTGAAAAGAAACTAGCCAAAATTTCTGGCAATAAAAAAGTGAGCATGATTCCACAAAAGGACTTGGAAAAAACAACTGGTTACATTCATGGAGCCAATAATCCTGTCGGTATTCGTCAGAAACACAATTATCCCATTTTTATCGATAGGATTGCTCTAGACTTGGATCAAATGATTGTCTCTGCAGGCGAAGTTGGTCACAGCATTATCGTCGCACCGCAAGACTTGGCTAGCTTTGTAAAAGCTGACTTTGTAGATATCTTGGAGGGCAACTAAGAATGAAAATCTACTTTGTCCGCCACGGTCGTACCCTCTGGAACCAAGAAGGTCGTTTTCAAGGTGCTAGTGGAGATTCTCCCCTACTTCCTGAATCCATTGACACCCTCAAAAAACTTGGCCAATATCTCAAGGAAATTCCTTTTGATCAGATTTATTCAAGTGATTTACCTCGAGCGGTCAAATCTGCCGAGATTATCCAAAGTCAACTCAAAACGCCCTGTCCTTTAGAAAGTGTTCCTAATCTCCGTGAATGGCAGCTGGGTAAGTTAGAAGGTTTAAAAATTGCAACCTTGGAAGCTATTTACCCACAACAAATCAAAGCTTTTCGATCTAATCTTGCTCAATTTGACACTCAAATGTTTGGAGCCGAATCCCTCTATAGTACCACGCAACGGACCATCCAATTTATCAAATCATTAAAAGATAGTCCAGCTGAGCGTATTCTAATTGTCGGTCACGGTGCCAATCTTACTGCCAGTCTTCGTACTCTTCTAGGTTATAAAGAACCACTTCTTCGTAAAGATGGCGGTCTAGCAAATGCCAGCCTAACCATTCTAGAAACCCATGATTTTGAAACATTTACTCTCGATACTTGGAATAATACTTCCTATCAATAACAGAACTTGATTTTAGCGTCAAGTTCTTTTTAGTTTTGAAAGATTATCCGTGAATTTATTGCTTATTTATGATAAAATGGGAGTATCGCAAAAAATGACTCATCGTATTCAATTTTGAGTAAAACTAGGAGGATCCCATGTCAACAGAACATATGGAAGAACTAAATGACCAGCAGATCGTTCGCCGTGAAAAAATGGCTGCGCTCCGTGAACAAGGAATTGATCCTTTCGGAAAACGTTTTGAACGTACTGCAAATTCACAAGAATTAAAAGATAAATATGCTGACCTCGATAAAGAACAATTACATGAAAAAAATGAAACAGCTACTATCGCAGGACGCTTGGTAACCAAACGGGGTAAAGGTAAAGTAGGTTTTGCCCACCTTCAAGACCGCGAAGGTCAAATCCAGATTTACGTTCGTAAGGATGCTGTCGGTGAAGAAAACTACGATATCTTCAAAAAAGCAGACCTTGGTGACTTCCTTGGTGTCGAAGGTGAAGTGATGCGTACAGATATGGGAGAACTCTCTATCAAAGCTACTCACATCACTCACTTATCTAAAGCACTTCGCCCACTTCCTGAGAAATTCCACGGTTTGACAGACGTTGAAACAATTTACCGTAAACGTTACCTTGACTTGATTTCTAACCGTGAAAGCTTTGAGCGCTTTATCACTCGTTCAAAAATCATTTCTGAAATCCGTCGTTACCTTGACCAAAAAGGTTTCCTTGAAGTGGAAACACCTGTTCTTCACAACGAAGCTGGTGGTGCGGCGGCCCGTCCATTTATCACCCACCATAATGCCCAAAACATTGACATGGTGCTTCGTATCGCGACTGAGCTTCACTTGAAACGCCTTATCGTCGGTGGTATGGAACGCGTCTATGAAATCGGCCGTATCTTCCGTAACGAAGGAATGGACGCTACTCACAACCCTGAGTTTACTTCTATCGAAGTCTACCAAGCTTATGCAGACTTCCAAGACATCATGGACTTGACGGAAGGCATTATCCAACACGCTGCTAAATCAGTTAAAGGCGATGGTCCAGTCAACTATCAAGGTACTGAAATCAAAATCAATGAACCATTTAAACGTGTTCACATGGTTGATGCTATCAAAGAAATTACTGGTGTCGATTTCTGGCAAGATATGACTTTGGAAGAAGCCAAAGCTATCGCTGCTGAGAAGAAAGTTCCAGTTGAAAAACACTATACTGAAGTTGGTCACATTATCAATGCCTTCTTTGAAGAGTTTGTTGAAGAAACTTTGATCCAACCAACCTTTGTCTATGGACATCCAGTAGCTGTATCTCCACTAGCTAAGAAAAATCCTGAAGACCAACGCTTTACTGACCGTTTCGAGCTCTTCATCATGACTAAGGAGTACGGTAATGCCTTTACTGAGTTGAACGACCCCATCGATCAACTTAGCCGTTTTGAAGCCCAAGCTAAAGCTAAAGAACTTGGTGATGATGAAGCAACAGGCATCGACTATGACTACATCGAGGCCCTTGAATACGGTATGCCTCCAACAGGTGGTTTGGGAATCGGTATCGACCGTCTCTGCATGCTCCTCACTGACACAACCACTATCCGTGACGTATTGCTCTTCCCAACAATGAAATAATCACTTATCCTCTGGTTCTTGCCAGGGGATTTTTTCATATCCAAAAGAAATAGACTGAAGTTTTCACCTCAGTCTATTTTTCTATAGGATCTTAGAAAGAAAGTTTCTTTCTTAGTCTTCTTTTTTCTTACGAGCTACGAGTCCGAATGCACCCAACATTCCAAGAAGTCCAAGACTAGCTAGACCAGCCTTATCTTCTGTACCAGTATTTGGTAATTCCTTCTTGTCATTGGCTACAGTTGTTTCACGCACTGCTTGATTTGATTCTGTTCGGCTTACCTGAGTTGGATTAACTACTGGTTTATCTGGACTTGTAGGAGTCTCTGGAGAGCTTGGTTGCTCAGAACGGGTTGGGGTAACTACTTTCTTATAGATATGAATCACATTACCGTTTTTATCTGTCTTAGTACCAATATATTCATAACCTTCTAAAGTTTTAGGTCCATGGCTACCATTCTCTTCTGGAGAAATTTCTTTACCATCACCATCTTGGTAACGTGTTACGATATGAGTAGTTGAACTACCATTATTACCTTGACTATTACCTTGATTAGATTTAGGAGTCACTTTCACAGGAACTTCTACTGTCACTTTACGTCCATCAGGTAATTCAATCTCAACTGTTACAGATGGCTTATCACCTGGTGTATTCGTTTTTGGAATTTCTCCAACTTTAGTAATTTTCCAACCTTCTGGAAGATCTACATGTTTTTTCACCATATCCTCTGTAATTGGTGTGCCAACCTCAACAACGACAGGAGTTGTTTTATGCGTTACAATTACAGGAACTTTAACAGTTACGCGTTTACCACCTGGTAATTCAATCACCACTGGAACACTTGGTCTTTCGCCTGGAATGTCTGTAGATGGTTTATCTCCAATACTGATAATCTTACCACCTTCTGGAATCTGAATATGTTTTTCAACATCATCATTCGTAATTGGATCACCAAGTTTCTTAACAATATCTTTGATAGGTGTTACATTAACTGGAACATCTACAGTAATTGTCTTACCATTTGGCAATTCTACATTGACTTTAACTGGGTCTTTCTTACCTGGGGTTGTTAAGTCTGGAATGTTTTCAACATTTGTGACCTTGCCACCTTCTGGAATCTTGATACCTTTTGTGTAGTCCTCTGGAGTTAACGGTGTTTTCGTTACTGGCGTTTCAATTTCCTTAACTGGCGTTACGTTAACTGGAACATCTACTGTAACTGTCTTACCATTTGGCAATTCAACCGTTACCTTAACTGGATCTTTCTTACCTGGTGTTGTTAAGTCTGGAATGTTTTCGACATTCGTTACCTTACCACCCTCTGGAATCTTGATACCTTTTGTGTAGTCCTCTGGAGTTAACGGTGTACTTGTTACTGGGGTTTCAATTTCCTTAACTGGCGTTACGTTAACTGGAACATCTACAGTTATTGTTTTTCCATTTGGTAATTCTACATTGACTTTAACTGGGTCTTTCTTACCTGGGGTTGTTAAGTCTGGAATGTTTTCAACATTTGTGACCTTGCCACCTTCTGGAATCTCAATTCCTTTAGTGTAATCCTCTGGCGTTAACGGAGTTTTCGTTACTGGAGTTTCAATTTCCTTAACAGGTGTTACGTTAGCTGGAACATCTACAGTTATTGTTTTTCCATTTGGTAGTTCTACCGTTACTTTAACTGGATCTTTCTTACCTGGGGTTGTCAAGTCTGGAATATTTTCAACATTCGTTACCTTGCCACCTTCTGGAACTTTAACATATTTAGAAATATCATCTTTTGTTAAAGGTGTATTCGTCACTGGGGTTTCAATTTCCTTAACCGGCGTTACATTCACTGGAACATCTACAGTTATTGTTTTTCCATTTGGTAATTCCACAGTGACTTTAACTGGATCTTTCTTACCTGGGGTTGTTAAGTCTGGAATATTTTCGACATTCGTTACCTTACCACCTTCTGGAATTTTAATTCCTTTTGTGTAGTCCTCTGGCGTTAATGGAGTATTCGTTACTGGAGTTTCAATTTCCTTAACTGGAGTTACATTAACTGGAACTTCTACTGTAGTGGTTTTTCCATTTGGTAAGGTAACAGTGACTTTAACAGGATCTTTTTTACCTGGGGTTGTTAAGTCTGGAACATTTTCTACATTCGTAACTTTTCCACCTTCTGGGACTTTAACATATTTCGCAATATCATCCTTTGTTAAAGGTGTATTTGTTACGGGTGTTTCAATTGGTCTTGGTTTAGCTTCTACCACTTTAATCGTAGCGGGAACTTCAACCAATACATTTCCATTTCTATCTTTCACAACTACTGTTACTGGTTTATCACCAACAGTTGTTGCATCGAACGGTTCAGTCTGTCCATCTGGAACTTTGTACTCAAATGTTGAACCTTCTGGGTAATCACTTGGAGTAATACTATCTCTTGCTTGTGGTTTTTCAGTTGGATTTACAGGAATTAATTGTTCCTTGCCTTCCACTACCTTAACCTTAGCAGGAACTTCTACCAGTTTATCTTCCCCATCTTTTGCTTCTACAATAACATCTTTTTCGCCTGGTGTTGTTGTATCTACTGGAGTTTTATATTTGAATGTTACCCCATCTGGATATTGCTCAGGATCAATATTCTTAGAAGCATCTGGTTGTTTATTAGATTTATCAACCGGCACATATTGTGTCTTACTATCGACTACTACAATTTTAGCAGGAATCTCTGCAACTATTTCTGTACCTAGCTTAGCTACAACTGTTACATCTTTGTCTCCTGTGGAACCAGTATTTGGTTTTTCTTTATACTCAAACGTGGTTCCTTCTGGGAATTTACTTGGATCAATACTATCTTTCGGTGAGATACCTTC
>QFCH01002322.1_pt1 | contig 95005 bp, 121 predicted proteins | sample 5346071 | NCBI WGS metagenome assembly QFCH01 (sample SAMN09062255, study PRJNA434731) | Human gut metagenome, whole genome shotgun sequencing project. | isolation source: stool timepoint B chromium assembly | host: Homo sapiens | collected 2015
ACAGACTGGGAGCTGGCTCATCAAAAACGAGAAAAAACAGGTGTGAAATATGAAAAGACACATAGTCTTGATCATGAGCATATCTTATCTGGAATATTAAGATGCCCGTTATGTGGAAGCGGTATGTATGGAAACGTAAATCGAAAGAAAAAGAAAGACGGAACCTTATATAAGGATTATTTTTATTATGCCTGCAAACATCGTCGTCTGGTAGATGGTCATAAATGTGGATATCGTAAACAATGGAGCGAGGAGAAGATTAACAATGCAGTGGAAGAAGTTATTCGGAAACTGGTGAAAAATCCTAAATTTGAAGAAGCAATTCTGAATAAAATCGGTTCAAGAATAGATACAGAGGAAATAGAAAAAGAGATTGAAGGACTGGAAAAACAGCACAGGCAGCTGACCGGAGCAAAAGCAAGACTTGGACAGCAGATGGATAGTCTGGATATCATGGATAAATTTTATGAGAAGAAATATCAGGATATGGAGACAAGGTTATACCGTCTGTATGATGAAATTGAAGGCGTGGAGAACAGTATAGAGGAAGTAAAGAATCGCCTGTTGAATATCCAGCAACAGAAAATATCAGAAGAAAACGTCTATCAATTTCTTTTATATTTTGATAAACTATATGATAAGTTCACCGATCTGGAGAAGAAAGAATTTCTTAACAGCTTTGTAGAACGGGTGGACATTTACGAGCAGGAGCAGCCAGATGGCAGATTCCTGAAGCACATAAAGTTCCGTTTTCCGGTGTATTTCGGAGACAGGGAGACACAGGAACTTTATTGGGACAACGAAAGTACCGTTGAGACGGTATGCAAATTAGTGCGGAAATAGGCGGTTTTGTAGGCTTTCAGGTATGAAGTTCAGTCTATTTGCCACCCATTTGCCACCCACAAAAATGAAATGAACAAAAAATGAAGAAAAGCGGTTGAACACTCTGAACTAAATCGGAATGTCCAACCGCTTTTTTTATGCCTGTAAAGATTTTTCGAATATATCAACAGCTGCCTGTTGCATCACATCTGTGTTAAAAGTATAGGTCTGTAAAGTGGTTTTGATGTCTTTATGCCCCAACCGTTCCATAACTGTTTTGGGATTTACGCCACCTTCTGCAAGAATGGTGCCGTGAGTATGCCGCAGACAGTGGGAGTGGAAATATTCATTTCCCATTTCGTGGTGTATAACCCTGGCGCAATACTTAAATGATTCTGGCGTCAGAAGTTCTCCGTTGTCCTTTACACAAAGAGGCATAATCTCTTTGTACGCTGCGGCGATATCCGCTCTGAGCTGCAGAAGAGAATTGTCCGGCAGCAGGTAAGTCTTTATAAATTTGTTGCCGTATTTCATTTGATTTATTTTCCTTTGCTTTATAGCATTCTTAAGTTCGGACTCTAAAGTATATCCAATTTTTACAGTACGGTAAGAATCATATTTAGGCGGTTTAATGAACCAGATTTTTTCTATTTTGACTAACTGACCTTTGATATGAAGTTCATGCCTTTCAAAATCTACATTTTCATTCAGATCAATAGCAAAGGTTTCGCTGATCCGCGTCCCCACATTATAAGGAACTACTAACGAAAGATGAAAACCATTGGATGCTGGAAAACGTTTCAAAATACGAGCAAATTCTTCTTTGGGACAGACGTATTCTGTATGTGCCTTTGAGTTTACATCTATTGGCATTTTTCCGATCTTAACTGGAATGCAGGGATTAGACTGAATATATTTTAGCGGTAGAATTGCATAATTTAATGCACCTTGCAGACAGGTCAGGGTATTTTTAATCATACTTTTGGAAAATCCTTTTGTCTTCATGTTATCTACCCACTGTTGGATTTTATCGGGAGCGTACTGGAAACTGCTTAATTTGTAAATACCAAAAGCAGGTTTCAGATGCAGTCTGATCTTGGATTCGTATTCCCGGTAAGTGTTATAGCTGTATCCATGATCAATATTTTTTCGGATCGCATTTTCTAACCAGTAATCAAGATAATCTGCCACACTGATTTCTTTGGGAGAGAATGTCCTTCCGGTATTATTGTATTCTGCTATGGCAGCGGCCCTTGCGTCCAATGCTGCCTTTTGGGTATGAAAGCCGCCCTTTTCAATTTTCTTTCTTTCGCCGTTTATCTTTGCGGTGTCAAAGTAATATGACCAGGTTTTGCCACGTTTTCTTACGCCTTCTGCCATAAAAAATCATCCTCCTTTGATTTGCGCCGGTACAATGATCGGATTTTGGGTATAAAAATAACAGCCATCGAAAACATGTTCCGATTGCGAAGGCTGCCCGAAGATGATACAATATTTATGAATTGGGGTATCATTCTTCGGAATGTTACTTGCCGGTCTCTGTTGGCGCAGGGGCCGGTTTTTGCGTTGCTGATATTTTTTTGTATATTGTATTTTATGATATTCTCTGACCGGAGTCAGGTTGAAAATCAAAGACTATTGAGTTTTAAACAATTTTCATAAGCGAGTTCCTGAAGAAGCTTGTACAATGGCTGCACATTATATTTTTTCGGAAATTCCAGCTTATGAGAAACATACTCTACAGAATGAGCTTTCATGTGAGGCGTTTTTATGTAGGTGAAAGTAAGTTCGCTATCATCGAAGCCGAAACCGGATGTCTCCATTTTTACATCAACTATGGAGTACAGATTGATAGATTCTACACTCATTTTGCTTCCAGTAGCACCCTGTTTATCTGTGAAGATAATACGTTTGTCTGTAAAAATTAAAACATCACGAACTAATTTAAAACCCGTCCGGATACTTTCTCCATCCATGAGATACATTCCATATTCTTTTGCCAGTTCCTCAGGGGATTGTTCACTGTAATTTGCGGCAAGTCCTCCCTGTAAAATGTTTTTCATACCAAATGCCATAATGGTTCCCTCCTTTAATAAAATAAAAATGTGTATTAAAACGCCGAAGCGAATTAATCGTAGATAACATTATCAGTAATTTCCAGTACAGCCAGAGAAGGGATAAAATAAATCATATAGTTATCCACTTTTACATATTCTCCGTATTTAGACTGATAGCAATTAAGAGCTTCTTTTAGATATTCTTCTGTTACATCCAGATAGTCAGCCATTTCATATAAATTCCGGCAGCCGGCAGTGTGAGCTGAAATAATTCCTCTAAGTCCTATTTTCAGATTATAACCGTAAAGTCTGGCACGATATTCCTGTTTACGATTTACCATATCGGTCTGATCGAGGATATTTCCGGAAGATGTGAAATGATGTCCTAATTCTTCGGCAAGTATACAGGATTTTTCTGCTTGTGTAGGCAGGTTTTTGTTTATGGCGATTGTGTTATTGCAATACAGTCCTTTTATATTGGGACTATTAAATAAATAGTCAATAACCTCTATACCGTCCTTGTAGGCTTTGTCCTGCAACGTTTCATAAGTATTCAAGATATACACCTCCAGTTAAGTATATTTCACGAACAAAAAAAGGTGTTGCCATAATGACAACACCTAAAAAACGATTGAATTACAAGATGGGCGGCGTATCCATCATCTCAGGTACTCTTTCGAGTGTGTCGGGAGCCTTTCCGACCTTTGCAATTCGTTTTATTGTATTATCATTATATACAATCTATTCGTTCTTGTCAAATTTTTTTAAACGACCATTTTCTAATCCATGTTGAAGTTTACCTTTAGTGATTGAATGAAGCGTTGCAACGTATAAATAATCACCTTTTACATCAAGTTTGATTCCAATCTGAATATTCTTGTCAAATACTTTTACTAATTCAAAACTCGTACCAGGTTCATTAGGATTAATACCAATATAATCAGGGTGTCGGATGATGAAAGGGAGGTATTGTAAGTATTCTACACATTCTGGATGCCTTTTGAGTATGTGTTTTTCCAAACCTGAAGATTGATATATGAAATCGTAATCAAATTTATATGCAAGGTATTTGTTAATGGATCTATTAAATGGTGCTACTGGAAAAATATTATTTTTCATTTGTACCTCTGGTTATTTTCGTCTGTTTTTCACAAACTCTGCAAACTGATGAATTTCAGCCAATTCGTCCTCCGTATATTCATCACCGTCAAAGTGGGCGGCCAGGGTGTTGGGAGTGCTGCTACATAGTTCACCGTCTACCAGTTTTTCTGCATCTAACCCTAATTCTCGAGTTATTTTTAGCACGTTAGTTATATTTGAATTGGCAACTCCCCTTTTCAAAATGCTGTCAAGTGTTGTCCAAGGCATATCTATAGTATCGGAAAATTTTTTTAAACTTCCATATTTATTAATAATTAGTGTTTTCAGAGTGGCTTCTAATTCGTTCATTTTGATATTGCCTCCCTCCTTTTGTTTGTTATGCCTTGATAATAACATTAAAATCTCGAAAAATCAATATAAAAACATGAATAAAAAATATTTATTCTCAAAAAATCGAGAAAATGTATTGACAATCACGAAAAATAGTGTATTATAAAAATGTAATCACGAAAAATCGAGAAAGGAGTAATATAGTGTTTCCAAACTTAGAAGCCGAAATGGCAAGGAAAAAGATTACACAAGCAAAACTGGCAGAGAGACTGGGAATTACGCCAACGACCTTGTCATTTAAGTTAAATGGGAAAAGTTCTCTATCATTGAAAGAATGTGTGGAAATAAAAAAGAATTTTTTTCCTACCAAGACTTTAGATTATCTGTTTGACACAACAGGCGTGAAAGGGGAGGCGAGAGAAGATGGAAGATAAAAATAAGTATGTATCAGAAAGAATTGTTAATATAGCAGAATTGGAAACATACATCGAAAAAGCGTATATATCTGTTGAACTATTAGCGGGTGAAATAAAGCGAATGGGCGTTAATAATCAACAAGTAATACGCTTGTTCGAAGAAGTAGAAAAATGTATCAAAAAAGCAAAAGATTTCGAATTTTGTATTGAGAGGCGCATTACTCAATAGGAGGTTTGTTTGTTCGAACATCAATCTCTGGCTCGAAATCCTTTAGTGTTTTACAGGGGTACATTCTGCAAAACATATAAACGGATAAATCTTTATTACGTTTTCTTTCTGGTAAATGAAGATTTTCGATAATAGGACATTTTGCAGAGGAAAACCTTGCTATGTATCCATGTTCGTCATTTTCTGGAAATCGATATTTACCTTGAAGTGTTAATTCACATTTCCAGAAAGGACATTTAATTGTTTTGTGCAAAATTGTGTAATAACCCATAATAATTCCCCTTTCTTTATACTCAACAAGGCAGTGCTTGTAAGTAAATTATAGATGGGTGAATATGGAAAATCAATGGAAAATACCGACAAGTTCTTAAATCCAAGGATTCCAGAAGCGAAAGGAGAGTGAGAGGGATGAAGAAATTTGATGTATTAAAAGCTATTACTGATGAAGAAAAGTTTTCTGATATGATATTCGGTTTAATCGAAGTAAAGAAAACTCCTGAAGCACTGGCAGAACTTCTGAAAGAGGAAATGCCAGAAAAAGAGCTACTCCATTTAAAGGAAGCAGCTCTTAATGGTTATCCATTATTTCTCTCTGGCATACAGTAAGCACATCCGTTTCTTCTAAGGTCAAGCATAGAAGAAAAAACTACAGCTTCCTCATAGGAACTGCAATTAAAGATATGCTCAGGTTTTATATCATTTATACGGCAATGTGATGTTTCGCGGTCTAAATCATGGATTTCACCAGTGTTTTTGTTAAGTACATAACGTTTACCGTTAAATGGTGATGTGTATCTGCGCATACATACTTTTCCTTTCTTTATACTCGGTGCGGCAACACCTGTAATTCAAGAATAGGAGAAACAACAGTAGAAGTCAATAACTTCTGGAAGAAAGAGAGGTGAATTTTCGATGTTATTCAGCGAAAAACTAAAACATGCTATGCAGGACTTGCATCTGAACCAGATTCAAGTAGTGGGGCTGACTGGTAAAAGCAAAGGATCAATCAGTCAGTATATTTCCGGGAAACAAGTTCCATCAGAAGCCACTCAGCGTGATATTGCAATATCTCTTGGACTTGAAGAAAACTATTTTTCCAAAAAGGGAGAAGACGTTGTTGTATTTCCGAAAAAGGAAGTGAGAAACGGTATAATCCAGAAACTGGAGGTAACAGAGGCAGCCAAAATTCTTGGAATGACCCACACTACAGTTCGGAAAGGTTTGCAGCAAGGAGTATTTCCATGGGGGTATGCGATTCATACTTCGGAGAATAGATGGGTTTATTTTATCAATGCAAAACGATTTGCTGAAATCGAAAGAATTATAAATTGAGGAGGACAAGCCATGAGGGCAAGAACAATTGAGCAGTATAAGATCCTGAAGTGGATTGAATATAATTTCGTCCCGGGATCTGTCAAGGTTACTTTTGATGGTCGGAAGACAGCAACTATCGTAGATCAAACAGGAGCAACTGCAACAATCAACTGCACAGAAGATGGAACAGTGTATCTGGAGGAAACAGGATGCGAAGAAAATATTTAGCAGCAGCCTATATCGCTGTAATTGAATGGACACTTTCCTGGAATCAGTGGGATGGAGTGATTGAAACCATTCTGGCAGTGTGGATGTTTTGGGGTATGAATCTGACTTTAATGATTATGGTGGAGATGGAGGAGAAAAACGATGCGGATCATAAAAGCCATCAGAAACGCAAAGCGCCTGGAAAAAGAAAACGCAGAACTGCGTAAGGCTATCAAAGAAGCTTTGCAGGATTTACAGGATCCAGAGTGCCCTCCGGGTGTCCGGATCTTATCAACCAGTATCCGGTTGGAGAGAGCATTGGAAAAGGATCCTGAAGAGCGGCCACTCAACGGGATCCAAAAAAAGTAATAGTTTATCACAGCCTTATTGTAAGGCAGAATGAGAGGAAAAGCAATCATGAAATTAAATAAGTTGGTGTCTACATTGAATATGGACCATGAAACATGGCTGCAGTACAGAAAAAAGGGAATTGGCGGATCTGATGCAGGAAGCATCTGTGGACTGAATCCTTATTCTACAGCGATATCTGTATTCCAGGACAAGACGCAGCTGCAGGCAGAAGAAAAGGCAGATAATGAAGCAATGCGCCAGGGCCGTGATCTGGAGGAATATGTGGCCAGACGGTTTATGGAGGAGACTGGTAAAAAGGTCCGCCGGGCGAATGCAATCTTTTATAAAGAGGAGCAGCCATTTATGCTGGCCAACGTAGACCGTTTGATCGTGGGTGAGAATGCAGGGCTGGAATGTAAGACTGCATCCGCGTATTCCGCAGATAAATGGAAGGACGGACATATTCCGGAATCTTATGAGATCCAGTGCCACCACTATATGGCAGTGACCGGAGCAGATGCCTGGTATATTGCCTGTGTGATCCTGGGGAAAGAATTTATCTGGCACAAGATCGAACGGGATGAAGAGATCATTCAGATGCTGATCCGCCTGGAGTCGGATTTTTGGAATGATCATGTTCTGGTCGAAAAGATGCCGGCGCCGGATGGAAGCAAGGCTGCAGAGGAGCTTCTGGCAAAATATTATGGATCTTCGGATCCGGAGAAAACTGTTTCCCTGGTTGGGTTTGATGAAAAACTGAAAAGAAGAGCGGAAATAGCTGCTCTTCAGGACAAACTGGATCAGGAAAAGAAACAGATCGAGCAGGAAGTCAAGGTTTATATGGAAGATGCGGAACGGGCAGATTCAGACAGCTTCTCCGTATCATGGAAGTCTGTTGTGTCCAACCGGGTTGATTCCAAGAAGCTGAAAGCGGATTATCCGGATGTTTATCAGAAGTGTGTGAAATCTTCAGAAAGCAGAAGATTTGTTGTAAAAGAAATTGCATAGGAGGACAGAGGAAATGGGAGTAAAGGATGCATTAACAGAAAAAGTAGAAGGAAAAGGGGCAGTAAAGCTGACAAAATCCATGAGCATTGCAGATATGATCAAAGCTATGGAGCCGGAGATCAAAAAAGCGCTGCCTCAGGTGATCACTCCGGAGCGTTTTACCCGTATGGCATTGTCAGCACTGAATACTACCCCGAAGCTTGCGGAATGCAGTCAGATGTCTTTTCTTGGGGCTCTGATGAATGCAGCACAGCTGGGACTGGAACCCAACACCCCACTTGGACAGGCTTATCTGATTCCTTACCGAAATAAGGGGAAACTGGAGTGCCAGTTTCAGATCGGCTATAAAGGCCTGATCGACATGGTTTACCGAAATGACAATATCCAGACGGTCCAGGCACAGTGCGTATATGAAAACGATGTGTTTGAGTATGAACTTGGCCTGGAGCCGAAATTGGTACATAAACCGGCGGTAAAGGACAGAGGAGAGCTGATTCTTGTCTATGCTCTCTGGAAGGCGAAAAACGGCGGATACGGATTTGAGGTAATGAGCAAAGAAGATGTTGATCTTCATGCCCGGAAGTTCAGCCAGAGCTTTGGCAGTAGCTTCAGTCCGTGGAAGACTAATTACGAAGAAATGGCAAAGAAAACTGTGATCAAGAAGTGCCTGAAGTATGCGCCTCTGAAATCTGACTTTGTGATGCAGTTATCCAATGATGAAAGTGTAAAATCAGAGATCAGTGTGGACATGTCAGAAGTAGCAAACGAGCAGGAAACAGCCATTGAAGCTGATTACAAGGAAGTGACAGAGGACCTGGCGAAGGATTCCGGTCAGGCAGTCTGAGCAAATTTGTGTGCTTTCTAAATTTCAAATATATCACACGCAAAAAAAGTAGTCCCCGGCTTGTCCGGGGACGGAAAGGAGCAAGGATGAAGCACATTGATATGGAAAAGTTTGCAGGAGGAGCATTTACCACACAGATTAACAGGGAGTTAAAGAAGGTGACAGAAAATATCCAGGATCCGAATACAGATGCCACTGCAAAGAGACGGATTACAGTTGTAATCGAATTCAAGCCAAATGAAGCCCGGAATTTTGTTACAACAGGCGTTCAGGCGAAATCCACACTTGCGCCGGCTCTGGGTGCTGTTACAGCTTTAAGTATGGGCAAAAACCTGAAAACGAATGAGGTAGAAGCTGTGGAGATCGGAAATCAGATCCCGGGGCAGATCACAATGGAAGAAAGTTTTCCAGAACCTCAGGAAGAAGAAAGACCAGTAGACCCGGAGACCGGAGAAATTTTTGAAGCCACAAGGAATGTTGTTGATTTAAGAGCCGTGCGTCAGGCCTGATATAAGGAGGAAAATATTATGATTAAAGAAGCGATGGAATTTTTGACAAATTTAAAAGCAGAATCTATGGATCCTAAAGTTGTAGATATTAATGGAAAGACCTATTGTAATAAGAATCTTACCAGGTATGATGAGGAGCCTAAAGCAAAGGAGATCACAGCATCTACATTAACCGCCATGATTGATTACATTCGAAATAGAAGAGAAGAACTCCGTTCTTCAATGATTATTCATGTGGTGGATCCTGTTACTGTAAAATTGTACTCCGGTCTTGATAAAGAGAGAGAACGAGAACATCTTTTCCGTGTATCTGCAGAGGTTCCGCATTTCAGTTTTGGAAGATACTATGACCAGGAACAATTTTTAATTGAGCTGCAGGCAAACTTCCAGGTGACACCGGATCTTGAAACCATCCTGAAGGTGGCGGGAAATGTAGAGGCCAGGACTACTGCTAATTATGGGGATGATGGGGTAAGCCAGAAAACTACGATCAAGCAGGGCATTGCATCAAAAACAGATGTATTAGTGCCGAATCCGGTTACTCTTATTCCTTATCGTACATTTTTGGAAGTAGAGCAGCCGGGAAGTGAATTTGTATTCCGTATCAAGGATTCAGGCGGAGCCCCGGCATTTATGCTTGTAGAAGCAGAGGGCGGATTGTGGAAGCATGAAGCGATGCAGAATGTAAAAGATTTCCTTGTAAATGCTCTGGCAGACGAAACGGAGCTGATGAAGAATATAACCATTATTGCTTAAAAGAGATCCCTCCTGCCGATATGGTAGGGGGGAGAGAAAGGATAATCTAATGAATGCAATATGCTTTACGGTTCCGGGGAAACCTCAGGGAAAAGCCAGAGCCCGGACATTTTATAATCCAAAGACCAAAGGAATGAGCAGCATTACACCGGAAAAGACAGTTCTTTACGAAAACCTGATCGCAACCTGTTATATGGATAAGGCAGGAAATGATCGTTTTCCGGATGATTCTTATCTTCTGGTACGAATCCAGGCATTTTACGAACCACCCAAGAGTGTTTCCAAGAAAAAGAGAACAGAAATGCTGGATGGAAAGATCTTACCGGCAAAGAAACCGGACATTGATAATGTAGTAAAAGCAGTATTGGACGCACTGAATGGAGTGGCTTACCGGGATGATACACAGGTGGTAGAGCTGCATGTCAGAAAGTCCTATAGCGAGAAACCGAGAGTTGAGGTTTCCATAGAAAAGATTTAAGGAGAGAGAACATGGCAAGGCGAAGACAGGAAGGGAATCTGTTTTTTCGCCTGGATGTGGATTTTTTCTCGGACAAGAAAATAAAGATCCTGAAAGCCCGGTATGGGACGGATGGGATCACCCTGTATCTTTATCTTTTATGTGAGATATATAAGACAGGATATTATTTAAAGGTTGATGAAGATTTTGAGTTCATAATATCAGATGATCTGAATATGGACTGCAATAAGGTGAAGCAGGTCTTGAACTTCTTATTGGAACGGTCACTGTTCGATAACAAACTTTTTCAGTCGGACAAGGTCTTGACCTCTGCCGGGATACAGAGGAGGTACCAGGGCATGGTGAAAGCCCGGGCAATAAAGACTCCGATTCAAGTAGAAGGGTTTTGGCTTTTACCAGAAGATGAAACGGAACCCTTTATTAAAGTGAACCCTTCTTTAAATAATTCCGAGAATAATCATGATAATTCCAGGAAAAATGACGATAATTCCGAGAAAAAAGAGACAAAAGGAAAGAAAAGGAAAGGAGAATATATATATACGGCTCCGCCGGGGAAATACTTTGATGATTCTTCTTTGAATGACGCTTTTGTGCTTTATCTAAATGTACGGCAGAATAACGGAGAGCAGCTGCAGCAGGAGCAGATCAGTCTTCTGCGGGAAGAGCTTTTGTCTATGTCAGATAACACAGAGGAATTGATTGCCATGGTGAAAAAATCAACCATGAAGGGCTGGAAGGGATTCTTTCCTTTGAAGAACACGAAGAAGGGGAGAAAGTCAGCATCAGATAAGAACCGGTTCAATAATTTTCCACAAAGGGATAACCAGGAGTTGATCAGACAGTTGGAAGCAATGGAGGGAAAAACCTATGAACAAAATGCGTGAATACGAACGTGGCCGGGAAGACGGCCTCACCCTTGCCCTGCGGATTGTGAGGCAGGGGGGAATCGAAGCTCTGGAGCGTGAGATCAGCTTCCGGGGAATCACTGGGATCCATACCTCACTGGCAGCCAAGGACCTGGATAAGGCCAGTGAGAAGATAAAACAAATGACACTGGACACTTTTACGATCCTGAGTATTGCTGCTTTGCATGACGCCTTTGGTTTTGGGCAGACGCGCTGCCAGAGATTCATGGACAAGGTGGCAGAAGGAGCTGATCTTCTGATGGATGATCTGGCAACCTGGCCGGATTACATAGAGAGCATCAAGGAGCAACTGGGGATGGATTTGGAAATAAGGTGGAATGATTAAGGAGGCAGCAGAATGAAGCTGAAAGAACTTACAAATAACCAGAAGCGTAAGGAATTTTTGGAAGATTACACCGGTTGGGATATCTGGCTTGATGTGCCGGACGTGAGCGAACGTTATTACGAATATCCTCTTCCGGATGGATCAATGATCGTGATCAAAGAAACTGAACACACCAAGGGAGACGATTGGTGGAAAAAGGAAGAACGCGGAGGATATTACGTTACAACGGAATATTATCTGCTGAAAGGCAACTGGAAGTGTTTTGCGGACTGTAAGCAGAGCAAGACGCAGATTATCGAATATTTAAGAGGGGTAAAAGAATGATGGAAAATAAAACCTGTGCAACCTGTATCGACAATGATAATGGCCTCTGCGACCGCAAAGGCATCCTGATCCACGAGGACGATACTCGCACTCAGCACAGAGAGGACTGGCGGCAGAGGATGCTGGAGAAGTTTGATAGGAGGGGATGATGGACGAGAAGAAAGTCAGAGAAGCGATAGAAGATTTTTGGGGATTAGCAGAACTATTCCAAAACAAGGATAGCGTAGTTGTTGAACATTGTAATATTGCAATCGAAGCACTGGAGAAGCAGCTTCCGAAGAAAGTAGAAATGCGAACAGCATATAAGGACTTTGATGGACGTTTAATATACTACAAAGGATTTTGTCCTAGTTGTGGAAGAGTTGTGTTGTCTTACGGAAATAAGAACTGCCACAATTGCACACAGATGCTTGATTGGTCGGAATAGGAGGGGAATGATATGCAAGAATTAAAGAAATGCCCGTTTTGCGGTGGGGAAGCAGAAATAGTTACAGAAAGTAATTATGCATCATTTGTTAGATGCAAAAAAAGATGTTGTAGGACATATGCTTTTATAAGTCCTAAAGTCGCAGTCGAAGCATGGAATGAAAGAGGTGGAAAAAATATGAAATTAGATACAAAAATAATGGAATTAAATATCAAAGAAGGACATGCAGTAGCATTTGATTTTGATGGAGTAATTCATAAATATTCTAAAGGCTGGCAAGATGGAAGTATTTATGACGAATACAACCGTGACGTATTAGACTTGATTCTTATTTTAAATACTATAAAAGTACCAGTGTTTATCTTATCTACAAGAGAACCAGAACAGATTAAAGAATGGTGGGGCAAACAAGGTTTTACGTTAAAAGCAGAAATTATTGAACCAGATACATTATTTTTCAACAATTTAGATTATGTTGGTATTACTAGGGCAAAACTTCCAGCACAGATTTATGTTGATGATAGAGCATATTGTTATACAGGACAGACAGTAAAAGAATTTTTACTTGATTTTTGTATGGAATAGGAGAGCGGAAGAATGAAGGAATACGAGGTATATGGATGCGCAAAAGTAACATGCAGTATGCGAGTTAGGGCTAACAGCGAAAAAGAAGCCATTGAAAAAGCCAATGAAGAATTTGGGTCTTTAACAAATTATATAGGAATGGGAGGCACCGAGCATTTACTTGGAGTATGTGACAGCACAGACGATAGATGCGTGTTTCCGGATACAGATCCAGAATTTGATGATTGCAAGGAAGTGGAGTGATGATTTTATTTTGCCCTGATCTAGTCGGAAAAGAAGAAGTGAAAACAACATGTGTGGGGCATGGAGATTTTGTAAGACCAGTATTAAATCCATATATCAAAGAAAAATGCGCTGCTTATAAAGATGGATATTGCAAGAAATATCACAATAAAGTGGAGGTGGAAAGAAAAAAATGAACGTATTAGAGAAGATTTTGGAAGAGATAATTGATGAATTAAAAGAAGAGGGAATTATAGCAGACGATGTAAGAGGGAATCTAGCGGTAAACATTATCCGTTCTCACATGGACCATAGCGGTGATGATACCGAGATGGACGGCTGGATTCCAGTAAGTGAGAGACTGCCGGAAGAAGGAGAGAAATGTATTATCACAGATAAAGACGGATATGTGCATGACAATATAATCTATGATTACGCAAATGTTAATGAAAAACCATCATTTCATAGATGGGATGATGAATATTGGCAGTGCTTTAGACCAGATGTTATCGCATGGCAACCACTTCCAGAACCATACAGACCAGAGGAGGGATAACATGAACAAAGGTTGTAACGGCTGCTTCGGGGCAGCAGGAGACGACTGCCAGAGGTGCCAGGGGACTGATAAGCGACCACCAAAGCTGGATATCACGCCGGAACTAGCGATAGCGGCATACAACACACTGATTGATTACTGTAAGCAGTTTAGCTCAGAAGTAGAATGTGGAAATTGCATATTTGATAAGATTCAATACCCGGAATCAGACGAAACGGTATGTACTCTGAATTTCTATCACATTTGTCCTGTAGACTGGGATAAGATTACACTTCCTTTTTTGGACGGAAACACAGTGACCTACATAAAAGATGGTCAGATCAAGCGGATCACCTGTGGCAGAAAGGAAGAAGCCCAGGAGGTGTTTGAGGAGGCAAGACATGCACAAAGAAAAATTTGACACTTGCAGGCACGTTGAAAAAGTAGGGCAGATTGCGATATATGTCCATCCAACATGCCGACAAGCAACGATGATCAAAGGCATATTGGTGTCAAGTAAGAATAGATGTCGCAAGTGTCCGTATTGGGAAGGGAAAAATTATGTACAAAAACAGTGAAGGATACCCTGATCAGACACAGGGAGAAGCCCTAAACGGCGTCAGAAGAGAGGAACGACAGCGAGCTTTGGAATGCAAACACGGATACAGTCGTGGTCAGAAAATCGTAGTCGAAGCAAAAGTGCGGGAAGATAAAGGCAGCAGACGTATTTTTGTGAAAAAGAAGATTACATACACAGTAAAGCAGCTTTTCCCGTATTGTATTCTTCTAGAGGATAAGCATGGAATCAGAATTTGTCCAAGCTATACCAGACTGGAAGCGATGATACGCGGATCAGAAGAGGATTAAATAAGACAGGGAGGAAAGACCGATGGATATCGTAACTGCTCTTTCGCAATATTGTGAACTCCGGGAAGAAATAAAAGATCTTAACCGGAGGATAGAAGCAGATCAGCGTAGACTTGAAAAAATCGAACAGGAAGGAATGGTATCGGATTCTGTTAAGGGAACAAGGGCTGACGGTACAATCGGATCTATCCGGATTACTGGCTTTCCTGTTCCGGAATACGACAAAGTAAAATCTATGATCAAGAAACGGTTGGCAAAATTACAGATTATGGAGGATGAGCTGCAGGAGGCTTTAAATGCAGCGGATAATTTTATTAATAAGATTCCCAAAAGCGATTTGAGGATGATCTTCCGGTTTTATTACATAGATGATATGACATGGGCTAAGGTGGCGCTGAATATGAATAGTCGTTTTCCAAAGCGCCGAATTAAGTACACGGAAGATAATTGCAGGAAAAGACACGACAGGTATTTAGAGAAAAACAGAGAAGTTTTATAAATGTCCGGTCATGTCCGCTTAATCTGTGATAGTATTTAAACTGGATTTAATGGTTGATGGCATTAAGTTCCTCCATCTCGGCAGCCAGGTGTCACAGCTTGGCTGCTGAATCGTTCCTCTCCCCTGAGGACATATATTTGAAAGGAACTCCGTAGAAATTACGGGGTTCTTTTTATAGACATAAAATACGCGTAAAATACGTATAAAAATATTGACAAATACGCATAAAATACGTATAATATAATTGTAACCGTTGTTTTCCATGTTTCGTAAGAGGTAATTAAATGAAAAGACGTGATTTGATAAAGCGTCTTGAGCAAAACGGTTGGTTTTTAAAGAGAAATGGTAGCAACCATGATCTTTACACAGATGGCGATAGAACAGAACCTATTCCGCGGCATTCAGAAATCAACGAACGTCTTGCACAGGATATTATAAGAAAACTGGGGTTGAAATAAACCCCAGGCTCTTATTGCATTCCGAAAGTTATCTTACGTAATGATGGTTTAATTACGGCAAACTTTAAGGAGGTAACCATACAATGAAAAAAGCATACCCTGTTTTTTTGGAAAAAACAAGGGATGGTTATTACGTAAAAATTCCGGATTTTGATATCGGAACACAAGGAGAAAACATCCCTGTAGCAATGGAAATGGCAAGGGACGCTATAGGTTTGATGGGAATTGATATGCAAGACGATGGAAAGAAAATTCCAGAACCTTATAGTGCTAAAGAAAGACCTGAAAAAGAAGATATCGTGACGTTAGTAGATATTGATTTTTCAGAATATCGAAGAAGGGCAGACAATAGAGCTGTCAAGAAAAACTGCACAATCCCATATTGGATGAGCGTAGAAGCGGATAGAAGAGGAGTAAATTATTCCAGAATACTTCAAGAAGCTTTAACTAATTTACTTGGGATGAGTGGAGCAAAGAAATAACAAAGAAGGCATCTGGCAGCAGTCAGGTGTCTTTTATTATGCAATTAATCGTACAGCGTGCACAGCCCCAGCAGTATTTACTCATTGGTTTCTTTGCTCGTTTTAGCCGTAAATACCTCCTTTCTGACGGCATCAATCGGATGTCGTGTATGGGGCTGGCAGGACTGTATTAATATAAATAACAAAACGACGAATCAAGGTGATGAAACATGGCCAGAGCGCCAGATGAAAGAATTAAACAGGCGAAGGCTATGTACTTAGAAGGAATGAAATTAGTTGAGATTGCAAGTCAACTAAATCTTCCAGAGGGAACGGTTCGCAGGTGGAAATGTACCCATAAATGGGATAGCGAACGTTCGGATAAAATAACGAGCGTTCGCAAAAGAAAAAGAGGTGGTCAGCCAGGGAATAAAAATGCTACGGGACCGCCTGGAAATAAGAATGCTGAAAAATATGGTTTCTTCAGCAAGTATCTCCCGAATGAGACCCGGGAGATTTTTTCTGCCATTGACCAGGCGGATCCACTGGACCTTCTCTGGCACCAGATACAGATAGCCTACGCTGCTATTATCCGGGCACAGAAGATTGCTTATGTGAGAGATCAGCAGGACAAGACGATTGAGAAGGTGGAAGAGAAAGACGGTAACGTCATAGGGGAACGCTGGGAAGTGCAGCAGGCCTGGGATAAACAGAATGAGTTTCTGAAAGCTCAGGCACGCGCCCAGGGAGAATTAAGGGCTTTGATCAAGCAATATGACGAGATGCTGCATAAAGACTGGGAGAGCGCTTCTGAAGAGCAGCGCTGCCGGATTGAACATATCAGAGCGCAAACAGAACGTATTTCAACAGTGAATCAGAGTGGAGATGAGGACGGGGTGGTGATCATCAATGACCTGCAGAAAAGAAGTGAAACTATCAGAGATAGTAATTCCGAAATATCAGGAAGTATTTGATTCCAGGTACAAGCATATCATCATGACTTCCGGAAGAGCAGGTACAAAGTCGAGTTGTGCTGCAATCCGTACAGACTATCAGATTGTATCAGATCCATTTGCTTCTGCTGTGGTATTACGCAAGCATCACAATAAGTTGAGAAAAACGGTATATAAGGAAATGCTGAGAGGTATTAACCGGCTGGGAATTCCGAAGAATCGCTTTTATATCACCAGAAGTCCGATGGAGATCACATATAAAAAATATAATACTACAATTTATTTTTCAGGATCAGATGGTATTGATGATACCAAAGGTATTATTGATGAGGATAAGCCGATTAAGCTTGTTGTGATTGATGAGCTGACAGAGTTTTTCGATGATGGCGAAGGGGAAGATGAACTGGCAAATATCGAAGCTACTTTCGTCCGTGGAAACAGCGCCGGATTTCAAATGATCTATCTGTATAATCCTCCGAAGAATCCCAATGCTCCGGTAAATGTCTGGTGTAAGAAAATGGAAAAGCGCCCGGATTGCATCCACATACATACAGATTACAGGGATGTGCCTGTGGAGTGGTTAGGACAGGATCTGATAGATTCCGCAGAAGCAATGAAAGCAGCAGATCCTAAAATGTACCGCTGGACCTGGCTGGGAGAACCGGTTGGAGTAGATGAACTGATTTATTATATGTTTTCAGAGCGTCACAGACAGGCGCCTGATCCAGAGCGTGTATACGAAAGAGTATATATTGGCGGTGACTATGGACAGCAGAATGCAACAACCTATCAGGCTTTTGGTCTTGATACTTACCAACATAAATTGCAGGGGCTGAACGAATTTTATCACAGTGGAAGAGATACCGGAAAGCAGAGAAGTCCGTCAGAATATGCTCAGAATCTCATAGAACTAATGGAAGAAGTTCATGAACAGTATGGAACAAGAGTTTTTTATATTTATCTGGATCCTTCAGCGAAGGGCTTGCAGGAAGAGATAAGAAGGTCTGTACATAGTACAGCTCTGGATTATTCGGTACTGATTCGTGATGCGGAAAATGATGTGGCGCTTGGCATCAGCAGAGTTCAGAAAGTGCTGACTTTTGGAATCATGAGTATTGCGCCGGCGCAAGAAAACCTGATCCGTGAAATGGGACTGTATCAATATGATAAAAAGTCTATTGAGAAAGGCAAGGAGATTCCGGTTAAAGAAGAGGATCACGGATGCGACGCAACCCGTTACGCTGTCATGGGGGCGTGGAAGTATGTAAAACGTTGGTTGCCGGCAGATATCGAAGAAGAACATTATGAAGTGGATATATCAAAGATGGAGATGAAAGAAGATGGATATTTTTAGTTATTTTCGCAAGAAGGGGATCGATACTCTGGATGCGACTTTTTACCGGAAAATTGAAGAATGGAAAAACTGGTATAACGGAAATGTCCGTAATTTTTCTTTTTATCGGGTATACACCGGACAGGGAAGTTATACAAAACGAAAAAGAAAAACAATGGGTATGGCAAAGAAAGTGTGTGAGGACATTGCAGATCTGCTGTTAAATGAGCGGGTAAAATTTGTTTTTTCCGATGATGCAACAGGAGCTTTTGTGCAGGAAGTCTTGGATGAAAACCAGTTTCTGGTGTTTGGAAATGATTATCAGGAGCGCAAGGCTTATACAGGTACGGTTGCTTATATACCTTATCTGTATGATGCAGAGATTGAAGCGGATGGAGCGGTCACTTCCGGAAAGATTGGCATTAACTATGTGAGTGCAGGTAATATCTATCCGGTAAGCTGGCAAAGAGGGAAGGTTACGGAGTGCATCTTTACGTTTCCGCATACAGTAAATCGGAAAAAGTATATACAGGTACAGCATCATAAACTGGAAAATGGGATGTATGTGATTGAAAATACAGTTTTGGAGGCGATCACGGGCAGTAGGGAAGGAAAGGAACTGAAGCGTGAAGAGTGGAAGCAACTACGTCCATTTAGAAACCTGACTGCGAGGATAGAAACCGGAAGTCCGGATCCACAGTTTGTAATAGACAGGCTGAACATTGTAAATAATGCGGATGCAGATGAGAGTAATCCTATGGGCATAGCTATCTTTGCCAATGCGATAGATACATTGAAAAAGCTGGATATTGAATTTGATTCTTACTGCAATGAATTTGAACTTGGAAAGAAACGTATCTTTGTTGCTCCGGAAATGATGAAAAACATAGATGGATCTATGGCATTTGATCCGGAAGATACGGTGTTTTACAAAATGCCGGATGATTACGACAAGGAGAAAGAGGGGCTGATTCATGAAGTGGATATGCAGATTCGGACAGAGAGCCACAGCAAAGCAATTAATGATGATCTGAATTATTTGTCGCTGAAGTGTGGATTTGGTACAGAAAGATATCGTTTTGACAGTGGACAGGCGAAGACTGCAACAGAAGTAATTTCGGAAAACTCAGATATGTATCGAATGTTAAAAAAACATGAGATTATATTGGAGGATGCGATACGGCAGCTTATCAAAATTATTATCCGGTTAGGCAGGATTTTAAATTATCCCCTTAATGAGAATACAGAGATCACTGTGGACTTTGATGATTCTATTATTGAAGACAAAGAATCAGAGAGAAATACAGACAGACAGGATGTAAGCATGGGGGCTATGTCATTGGTGGAATACAGGGCAAAATGGTATGGGGAAACAGAGGAACAAGCAGCCAGGAAAGTGCAAAATCCGGCGGAGGTGATTGAATGAGATCCCAAGGGGAATTAGAGCAAATTCCTCAGGAAGTGGTCAAACAGATCTCAGAACTGGAAACTCGGATCATGACAGACATTGTTGAGAGGATTCATAAAAATGGATTTTCTTCCGCTTCTTCCGACTGGCAGATTACAAGGCTGCAGCAGCTGGGAGAATCTGATCAGAACATACAGAAGATGATTCGTCAGGCTTTGGGAGATATAGATGTAAGCCTGGATAAAATATTTTCTGACACAGTGTATGAGGAATATTATGGTCATGCCCGTTCTTATAAGCTGTTTGGAAGAGAACAGATTCCTTTTGAACAAAATACCCAACTGCAGGAGCTGATCGGTGGTATTAGGCAGCAGACGGGAGATACATTCCGCAATATGACAAACAGTATGGGATTTGCTATAAAAGATCCGTTCAGTGGAAAGATCACATACTCTCCACTGATGAAGTTTTACCAGGACACTTTAGATGCAGCCATGTGGGACTTGTTGTCGGGAGGTTTTGATTTTAACACGATTCTGAACCGTACAGTAAGTCGCATGACCACCTCAGGGATCCGCTGGATCGATTATGATTCCGGAAACAGAAACAGAGTGGATGTAGCAGCCAGGAGAGCAATCCTTACCGGGTTCGGGCAAATCCAGGGGAAAATTAATGAACAGGTGGCACAGGAACTGGAAACAGACAGGTATGAGGTATCTGCACATGTAGGTGCCAGACCGGAGCATCAAAAGTGGCAGGGGCGTGTATGGACTATGGAGCAGCTTCAGAGAGTGTGCGGTCTTGGTACAGTGACTGGATTAAAAGGCGCAAACTGTTATCATGACTATGAGGCTTTTCCTCCCGGATCCATCCGGAACTATACGGATGAGCAGCTGGAACAAATGATGAGGGAAGATAATACCCCAAAAAGCTATGGAGAAAAGAAGTACACAACCTATGAAGCCTTACAGAAGCAGAGGTATATGGAACGCTGTATGCGGAAAACCCGGCAGGAGATCAAACTTCTGAAATCGGGAGAAGCTCCTGAGCAGGAGATCATACTGAAAAAAGCAAAATATCAGGGGCAGCTGCAGAAATATAGTGAGTTTTCCAAAGCTATGGGGCTTCCGGAGCAGATGAAGAGAGTATATCAGGATGGGTTGAGAGGGAAGTTTACACCGACCAAAACAGAACTTAAAAAAATGGAATCCCCAATATTGAAAAATGCAGCTGGTAAGGATATAATCGAAGTTAAGAGAGTTACCTTAACTGGAAATCCTAATAGTATTACTCAATTAACTGGAAAGAAAGGCGGAATTGAGAGAAACTATTATGATGAAAACGGAAGACAATATAAGCAGATCAGTAATAATGACCACGGAAACGCTAAACGGCATCCGTATGGTAATAAAGGGGAACATGCACATGATTATGTGTATAAAGATGATAAATTAATTGATCGTCCGGCCCGAGAATTGACAGAAAATGAAAGAAAGGAGAATCTGGATATACTATGACAGCAAAAGAACTACGAAATAGAATTGAGAGTCTGTGTACAGAGGTCCTGTTTGATTACAATGGAAAAGCGTGTGGTGTTGATCCATTCAACGCTAAACATTTTGATATGTGGTATGGGGATAAATTTATAGAAGCCCATAGCATAGATGAAGTGATGCAGGCTCCTTTTTTTGATGGAAAAGCATTAGAGGATATTGTTGATCAGCTTGAGAATGTGGAAGGTATGTAATATGAATCTTGTCTAAAATATCCGAATCATAGAGATTGATATGTGAAAGATCTGATACCACCGTCAGAAATGGCCGGTGGTATTTTTGTACTCATTTTAGGAGGTGTGCAGATGATTCATGTAAGAGTTCATAAAAACGGAATTGAAATGTATGGTCATGCAGAATGCAGTGTAAATGGTCAGGATATTGTTTGTGCTGCTATTTCCGCACTGACCTGCAGTTTGATTAATTCACTGAGTGATCTTGCTATGGAAAATATCCGACAGGAGACAGGCAGTGGCATGACTGTAATTGCGTGGCAGAAGCTTACGGATAAAGGTAAGTTGTTAGTAGATTCCTGGTATCTGGCTCTGTTGGATATCAACAGGGAATATAACTGCATAAAATTTATTTAAACCGTCTGGGATTACAGGCGGTTTTATTATGCCCAAAACGTGAAGGCATAAAAAGCTCGGAAAGTTCACGTACTGAAAGCGGAGGTTATTTTATGTTAAAAAATGTGATGAACCTGCATTTATTTGATGAAAGCGGGGAGGGTGGCAACGGAGGCCAGACAAACTCCGGAGATAATGGCAACGGCAGCCAGGGAAATGCCGGAGCAACGTATACATATCAGCAGGCGGAGGAAATTGCAACGGCAAGGGCCCAGCGTGCGGAGCAGGCGGCACTTAAATCGTTCTTTCAGCAGCAGGGGATGAGCGATACAGAAGTACAGCAGGCTATTGCGGATTATAAGGCCAACAAAGAAAAGAATAAGCCGAATGTGTCGGAAATTGAAAAAGAGAGAGATACCTATAAACAGCAGGTTGAGCAGATGAACAACGAAAAGGTTCTGACGTCCAAAGGCGTAAAATCGGAAGATCTGGACTATGTCATGTTCAAGGTCACAAAGCTGGTGGATGATAAGACTGATTTTAAAAAGGCTGCGGAAAAGTTCCTGAAGGACAATCCAAAATATGCAGGAGCTGGGACATACCGCATTGATACTTCATCTGGTTCTGAAGGAAAAGGAGCAGGGGGAAGCCTGAATTCTTCCATCAATGATGCAATCCGCCAGGCGGCAAGAAGATAATGGAGGTAAGAAGATGAATAAAAACAGAATGAATTTAAGGTTGTTTGATAATGATGCGCAGCTTATTGACCGTACTGGAGCTGAATCTCTGATTCCGGTACAGGAATCTAATGAGATTATTCAGGGAGTGGTTTCCCAGTCAGCAGTACTTACCAGAGGAAAAAAACTGGCAAATATGACATCAAAACAGTACAAAATGCCTGTTCTTGATATGCTGCCTATCGCTTACTTTGTAAATGGAGATACCGGTCAGAAGCAGACTACAAAGCAGGCATGGGATAAAAAGTTTATTACTGCAGAGGAAATCGCGGTGATTGTTCCGGTTCCGGAGGCTGTGCTGGATGATTCTGATTATGATATCTGGGGAGAGGTAAAACCGAGAATTGTGGAAGCGTTTGGACAGAAGATTGACGGAGCAATTTTGTTTGGGGCGGACAAGCCTTCCACTTGGAGAGACGATGTAGTAGCCACAGCAACAAAAGCCAGTGCGGTTGTTACTCTGGGGACAGAAGACAGTATTTATGACAAGATCATGGGAGAGGAAGGTGTGATCAGTAAGGTAGAAGCCTCTGGATTTTTTGTAAATGGACACATGGCAGACATTTCTATGAGAGCAAAACTCAGAGGTTTAAAAGATACTACCGGACAGCCGATTTTTAAGAGCGACATGCAGAGTGGAACGAATTATTATCTGGACGGTTCTCCTATGAACTTTCCGAACAATGGAGCTTTTGATAAATCAAAGGCGCTTATGATTTCCGGAGACTTCTCCCAGCTTGTGTATGCAATCCGTCAGGATATTACTTTTAAACTGTTTACAGAGGGCGTTGTTCAGAATACAGATGGAAGCATTGCATACAATCTGATGCAGAATGATATGGTAGCCCTTCGTGCGGTTATGCGTCTTGGATGGGAGATCCCGAATCCGATCAATGCTCTGCAGAAGGACAAAAACAAGAGATGTCCGTTTGCAATTATGAAAACAGGAGTGTAATTAGCAGGAGTGTGAGGAACCATGTTATATGTGCCATATATGTATTATGAGAATTATTCAGATTCCCCGGTCATAAAAGAAGATTTTTGGGAATATTGGGAATCTCAGGCAGAAAGAGAAGTGGATAAAAAAACATTTGGACGCTTGCGCAGAGAACCAGTTCTTATTACTGAACCGGTAAAACAGTGTATTTGCGAGATTGCGGAACTTCTTTATAAGGCAGATGAAATAGCAGAGCGGGCACGGCAGCAGGGGGGATCAGGTCTTTTAGAATCGTATAATAATGATGGAGAATCCGGTACTTTTGATCTGTCCCGGTCAGTCTATACAGAAGAAGGAAAGGCAAGGAAAATTGGAGAGATTATATACCGATATCTGTCTTTTACAGGTCTTATGTACGCGGGGGTGAGGTAATGAATCAGAATTACATATTTACCATTACACTTTACAACCGGATTCGTGCTGCTGATACACCGGACCGAAAAGAACGATGGATCAGAACCGTGATTCATAACTGTTTCTGGAAAAGCCAGATCAAAACAGGATTCCGGGATACGGGCGTCAGTTCTCAGAACGTATATGTTGTGCGGATTCCGGAAGATGCCAAGTATCTGCCTTATGCAGGATTTGCAAAGCAGCAAGCGGGAAGGTTTACGTTTTCCCAGGGAGATCTTGTGGTTCTGGGAGAATGCAAAGAGGAGATCACCGGTGAAACGGGTCACACAATGGCACAGGTATTAAATCGACACAGACCGGATGCATTTCAGATCACTGCTTTTGCAGATAATACATCCTTTCCGGTGTCCAGGCATTACCGGTTAGGAGGATAGGAAATGGCTAAGATTGTTTTTGAGTGGAAAAAGTCTCTTTTGGAAACGGGAACGGAAAAGACCGGTGGAAGAAAGGGGCTTTTCTTTCTTGCCAGTGCAGCCGAACGTTTTATGCAGCCCTATGTTCCGGCGGATCAGATGGCACTTTCGGAGAATGTGCGGATTGGAACGGAGGGGAACCGGGGGCGGATCCATTACATGAGCCCGTACGCCCATTATCAGTGGGAAGGGGTTCTGTATGTGGATCCCAAAACAAAAAAAGGGGCTTTCACCAATGGGGAGGGGCTGTTCTGGTCCCGCCCGGAGGTTGCAAAGATACCTTCAGACAAAAAGCTGGAATACAGTAAATTCCGGCATCCTCTTGCAACTTCGCACTGGGATACGGCAATGATGACCGCACGGAGAGAAGACCTGGTAAAGGAATTTGATGATTTTTTGAAAGGACTGGGAAGATGACAAAGCATGATGCAGTAAAGGCGTATTTTGAGCCTAAAATACAGGAGCTGACCAGAGACGTGCTTCATTTTAATTATTCCCCTGAATCTGCAGACAGTTTCGGGCTGATTACCAATTATGCGGAAAAGGAAGTAAAACGCTTTATCAGCGGGAAAACACGCAAGGCATATGGGTTTACCGTTGAGGTGGTAAAAGAGTATTCTACTTCTTCGGATGACTTAAATCTGGAATGCATGAATTTTGTACAGGGATTTATGGACTGGCTGGAAGAGCAGAATAACCGGAAAAATTATCCGGATTTTGGAGCTGGCTGTGAGATAGAAACCATAGAACTTTTGCAGAATATGCCGAATTTTGCCGGGATCAATGCGCAGGCTGGTCTGGCACGGTATATGGTACAGGGGAGGATCCTGTACTTTGATTACACGGAAATGATGTTATAAAGAAAGAGAAGAGGAAAAGACATGAAAAAATTAAATCTTCAGTTATTTGCTGAAAAAGTAGAAGGTAAGATTGACCGAAAATATATGGCCCATATGATTGATTCCGGTTCCCTTTGCCACGGAGATGCAGAGGGCTGGGAAATCCTCGGAAATGATCTGGAAGAGTACAGTGTGGATCTGAATCCAGATACAGAAAGCGTCCAGAACATTCTTGGACAGACAACCTTTAAGCATAATGGGTATGAAGCTTCTTCGGAAGCAGATCCGTATTATGCAAGAACAGACAGTGTGCTGTCCACAAAGCTTCAGGAGATTATTGATCACCGCTATAAAGACGATAGCTGTAAAACAAGCGCTCTTGAAGTCCATATGTGGGAAGGGGACGAAACTGCCGGATACACAGCGTGGAAACAGGAATGTTATGTAATTCCAACTTCTTATGGTGGAGATACCTCCGGATATCAGATTCCGTTTACGGTAAATTATGTAGGTGAACGTGTAAAAGGAAAATATGTTCCCAAAACTAAAAATTTTACCCCGGATGAGGCAGCTGCAATGGCATAAGAAAGAGGTGAAAAATAAATATGGAACAGGAAAAATTTCAGAACACATTGAAATTAAAGGTAGATACAGGAAAGATTGTAGTCCCCATTGAGGATACTGATGGGGAATGTCTTGGCAAGATGACATTCATCCCAACGGATTCCGACATCCTGAAACGTTATGGAGATGTAGTGGAATTCTTTAACAGCACAGAGTTTTCAGAGGAAAGCTCTGAGAGGGAGATCATGGAGTATTCCGATCATGTGAAAGAGCAGTTTGATTATCTGTTTGGATATAAGGTATCAGAAGCGCTGTTTCAGAAATGCGGCCCATTAACCATTGTCTCGGGAGGAGAGTTTTTCTTTGAGAGCGTTCTGGATGGAGTCTCCTCTATTATTGAACAGATTACAAATGAGCGTATTGAAAAGAAAATGGCAAAAGTCCGGAAAGCAACTGCCAGATATCATAAATAATGAATGCCTGGGAGCTTCCTCAGCAGCTTCGGGTAGGGGAACAGGAGTGGAAGATCCGTTCTGATTTCCGGGCAGTTCTGGATATTTTAAATTTCTTTAATGATCCGGAGTATGAAGAGGATGAAAAATGGTGGATCTGTCTGGATATCCTGTATGAGGATTTTCAGAGGATGCCGCAGGAGTTATGGCTGGAAGCAGCCCAGCAGGCCATTGCGTTTATTGACATGGGCACAAAAGAAAAAAACGGGCCGAAACCGCGGCTGATGGATTGGGAGCAGGATGCTCCCATTATCATTCCATCGGTAAACCGTGTGCTCGGGAAAGAGATCAGAGCTCTTCCTTATCTTCATTGGTGGACCTTTATGGGAGCCTATATGGAGATCGGGGAGAGTTTGTTTTCTCAGGTGGTTTCTCTTCGTAAAAAACGTACCCAGAAAAAGAAGCTGGAAAAGTGGGAACGGGAATTTTACCGGGAGAATAAAGAACTGTGTGATCTGAAAAAGAAGTATACAAAGGCAGAGGAAGAAGAACAGAAGCGGCTGAAAGCGCTTCTGGAATAGGGAGGTGAGGAAACATGTCAGTAAAAGCAGATGGAACGCTTCTGATCGAAACAGGAGTGGATCTGGAGGGCTTTGAGACAGACTGCAGAAAACTTCAGCAATCGGCCAAACGTGCCGCGAAATCTATACTGGATATTGAAAAAAATCTGGAATCTGTAATGAGACAGCTTGCTTCCTCATCTTCTGAGGCGGCAGCCAGTACAGACGAGGCAGAACATAAGGCCAAAAGTGCTCAAAAAGAAGCCAGGGAGACTGCGAAGTCAGCAAAAGAAGCGGCGAAAGAGGCTGGAAAAGCCAAAAAGGAACTGGACGGGATCCGGGACAAGAAGATCACGATTACCAGAATGGAAGACACCTCCCAGGATGAGTATGACGGGCCCTTGTATGGACCGGAAAAAGCGGATCCGCGTTTTATGGGATATTCCAGAGAGGCAATGGAAGCGATTGGAATAGGGGCAGAAGAAGCGGAAACCAGTGTCAATGAACTGTATTTGGAAATCACAAAAACAGAGGATGCCCTAAAGCAAATGGAAGCAGCAGGACAGTGGTTTGGTGATTCTGATTACGATGATGCTTATACAAAGCTGAAAATCCTGAACCAGGAGGCAAAAGAGTATCAGGAAAGGCTGAATCTGGATTCCAGTATCAATCCGTTTGACCAGGAATCTTTTGCCGGGCAGATTCGTGATGCAGAGCTGGAACTTGCAAGACTGGCCAGCGCAGGAAAAGGGTTAGGCAGTAAAGAATTTGATGAGGTATATCGCAAGCTTGCGCTTTTAAAAGAAGAGGCGAAAGCCTACGCCAAAGAGCTTGCAAAGACACCTGATCAGGCGGCTAAAGAAGAGAACCTGAAAAAGCTTGGAGAAAGCGCAAAGATTTCCCGAAAGAAAATTGTGGAGCTGAATGATGAGATCTCCAGACTGAAAAAGCGGCAAAAGGAACTGGAAGCAGCAGGGACCGGGCTGGGATATCAGGAATATGACCAGAATATAAAGAAACTCTCGGAACTGGAAAGAAAGCTGAAAAAGTACGAGGATGCGGTTACAGGAGCAAAGAAAAAGACAAAGAACTTTTCGGATACCCTGAACAGTGCAACAAGCCGTATTTCCAGATTAACCGGCATTATTACCAGAGCCACAGGGGCTTTGATCAAAGGAAGCGGAAATGCTGCCCGGGCTGTAGCAGGTCTGAACCGTCATACAGAAAATACACGTATGACTATGGGAAAAATGCTTGCTACTTCTGTTCTTTTCAGTGCTGTGTTTCGGGGGATATCGGCAGTAACCTCCGGAATAGGGGAGGGATTTCAGAATCTTGCCATGTATTCAGACCATACCAATGCCAGCATTTCTGCTTTAATGTCAGCCATGACAAGACTAAAGAACAGTATTGCAACAGCTTTTGATCCGATTCTTTCTGTAGCAGCGCCGATACTGGTCACGTTTATCAATTTAATTGCCCGCGCCCTGACTTATGTAGGGATGTTTTTTGCAGCGCTGACAGGCCAGAGCAGTTTTGTAAAGGCTGTAGGTGTCCAGCAGGATTACAGGGAATCCCTGTCAGGGACAGCGGAAGCTGCAAATGATGCTGCAGACGCCACCAATAAACTGGCAGGCGCTACGAAAAAGGCGGAAAAGGAAAAAGACAGGTATCTTTCCGGGCTGGATGAAATCCGGAGATGGGAATCTTCGGACAGCGGCGATCTTCCGGAAACGGGAGGAAACGGAAATTACCGGCCTCCGGGAAGTGTTGGAGGGATCAATCCGGGGGATATGTTCGAGACAGTTCCTATTGAAAATTCCATTAAAGGCCTGGCAGATAAGATCAAAAAGCTTTTGCAGGAAGAAGACTGGGAAGGCCTTGGGAAGTTTGTAGCAGACGGGCTGAATAAAGGCATGAGGCGGATCTATGATGTGATCAGCTGGAAAAAGGTAGGGCCTAAGATCACAAAGTTTGTCAGAGCGTTTACGGATACCTTTAACAGTCTGGTAAAGTATCTGGATTTCGACCTTATGGGAAGAACGATAGGGGCAGGGATTGACACATTGATCCGTACCTTTAATCGTCTGATCGGCCCTGGGGGAATTGATTTTAAACAGATTGGCCGCAAGCTGTCAGAAGGACTCAGGGGGGCCATTGGAGAAATCGGATGGACAGAGCTTGGCAATCTGATGGGTAATTATTTCATGATCGCCTGGGATGTGCTCAGTGGCTTTGTAACAGATATGGCAAGGAAAAACGGTGCCGGAATTACGGGATGGGAAGAACTCGGACAATCCCTGGGGGATGCACTGAATGGAATGTTTGCCAGAATCAGCTTTACAGAAGCAGGGATGACATTAACCAATGGGATCAATGGCATCTTTGAAATGGTGCAAAAGCTTGCAGAAACGGTTGACTGGGATGCAATGGCGGACAACGTAACCTCTGGACTAAATGCAGCATTTCAAAACCTGAACTGGGAAGAGGCAGGACAATCCCTGAATGCGTTTCTGGGAAAGCTTTCGGGGTTTATCGTAGATGTTCTGGAAGACACTGACTGGGAAGAAGTAGGCCGTGGAGTAGGAAACTTCCTTAAGCAGGTTGACTGGGGAAGTCATTTGTGGTCCATGATCACAGCAATCGTAGATGCCATAGGCGATTTGTTTGACGGTCTGGAAGAAAGCGGTACGGCCGGAAAGATCGCTGCATTTATTGGCAAGGCGTTTATCGCAGTGAAAATTGCAGATATCACAGGAATAGGGACACTGGTGAAAAAGCTGGTTTCCAAAATCGGCACGAAGCTGATCAGTGGCGAGAGTATTTCTCTTGTTGCCGGAAAATTAAAAAGCCTGTTTAGCAGCGGAACCAAAGATGCCGGAGACTTATTAGGAGATCTTGGGAAAGCCGCAGGGGGAGCAAGCGGAGGATTTTCTTCCCTGGCGTCTTCTCTCGGCCCACTGGTGGGAACTGCAGGCCTGATTGCCGGTGCGACCTGGGGAATCGTGGAGCTGACACGCGGCATTGCCGGACTGGTGGAAGGGATTCAAGGCGGAAATGGAAAGCTTTCAGAAATGGGCGGCGCTATCAATGATCTTGCCGGGAAAATGCAGAATATTGGAACGATATCCCGCGAACAGGCAGATGAGATCAATAAAATCGTAGATTCCTGTGAAGACGCTGGAATGTCGGCGGAGGAAATGACCAATACGGTCATGGAGAAGTTTGCAGAATGGGGATTGTCAACTCAGAATGTGAATACTGTTTTGCAGGAGAACGATTATTGGACTACCAAAACAAAAGAAAGTGTGGATCTTCTGGCACAGGGAGCAGAGCAACTGGGGGCTGGAATGTCGAAGACGGCAGGAGAAATTGACCTGTCCAGTGTTTCTATGAAAGAAGCCATGGGTGGAATGAGAGACGCTTTATGGGAGCTGTCAATGACCGGAGGTGAATTCAGCGGTACTTACCAGGGAATCCTGATGTCCATGGACGATACTTTGTCATCTGCAACAACAGCACAGGAAGCTCTTGATATGATCTCGGGACAGCTGGAAGCAGCAGGGGTACCGGCGGATGAATTTATTGATAAACTTGGCGTATATTTCCCACAAGCAACACAGGCGGTAAAAACAAGTGTGGATACCAATATCGTAGGCGCACAGCAGACTGTGACTAGCAGTATGAAAACCGCAGGAGATGCTGTGGATAAAGAATCCAAGGATATGAAGAAAGCAGCGGAAGAAAATCTTCCAGGTGTTGCAGGGGCAGTGGAAACGGCTTTTTCTGATGTAGACCAGACGACAGTAACAAAATGGGGAAGTTCTTCTGCTGAGGTAAAGAAAAATCTTGACCACATGAAGCAGACTGCTGCGAAAAAACTTGCAGAAATGACCGAAACGGTCCGCAGCTATTCTCAGTCTATGTACAACGTTATGACTAAGAAATGGGAATCCATAGCAAGACGTGTGGGACAGATCATAGCAGAAATGAATTCAAAGCAGATCAACCCGAAGCTGGGAAGCGCGGTAAATATTGTACAGTCAAGATGGCAGCAGGCAGCAGCCAAAACAGAGCAGATGTGGAGCAGGATCAGCAGGACTGTGGCCAACTCCATAGCAGGAATGACAAGAAGGATACAAAATGAAATGAATTCCATGATCAGTACCATTAATTATGGAATCTCCAATATCAATTATTCCATTTCAGGAATTGAAGCGGCTATGAACTTTGGTCCCTGGGAAGTACCTACTGCAACCGGAAGCCGTATCATTGGATTCCATGCATCTTTTCCACGTGTTCCAAATGTTCCGTATCTGGCATCCGGTGCGGTAATACCGCCGCGTTCTGAATTTCTGGCAGTGCTTGGGGATCAGAAAAGCGGAAATAACATCGAAGCTCCGGAAAGTCTGCTGAGAAAGATTGTCCGGGAGGAATCTGGAACAGTGACCGGCGGCGGACAGTACAGATTCACGGCACAGCTTAATCGCAGGACTATTTTTGATGAGGTCATTGAAGAAGCAAAACTGAGAAGAGATCTGAACGGACGGAATCCGTTTTTACTGACATAGGAGGCAGGATATGATTCAGGATAAGATCAAAATGAATGGGACGGTAATCTGGCAGCCAGACAAAGATATGGGATACAGCTTTGAAACCACATATACAGAAGGCAGCACCCGTTCCCAGGCTGGCGAGGGGCATTTTACCCCGATGTTTACCGTGGAACAGTACAGTTATAAGGCATCCAACATACCGATTGAAGAGGCTACGAAGATTCTTCGTATCATTGCAAAAGGCGCCACTTTTACCCTGCATCATTTCAGCCTGTACCATGGGACATGGAGGGATGATCCATTTTATGTAGGCAAAAGCGGGAATATCTCTATCGGGTCTTTATCGGATGACGGGATGTATCTGAAAGAGCTATCTTTTAATATGACGGGGAAGAGTAAATTATGATCCATGTAAGCAGTGAATTTAAAGAAATCATGATGCAGCGGCAGGATTTTAAAGAAAATGCCGAGGTTACATTCTCTGACGGTACGGTTCTCCATCTGGAAGAGAAAGATTTTTCCATAACCAATAATAGCGTGGTAGATTCGGCAGACGCAAACGCCGTCCCCATTGGGGCGGCAATCTGCCGTAATATCCAGATGGAGCTTCTGAATGAGGATGACCATCTGGAAAAATATGATTTTTATGGTGCCAGGATAAGGCTGTATCTGACTTTTGAGCTATTAAATACAATAGAAAAGATTGAGTTTGGAACCTTTACGGTGACAGCGCCGGAATGCTATGGAACAACAGTTGTGGTAAATGCATCAGATGATATGTACAAGGCAAATGCGGCGTATTCCACAGATCTTTCGTTTCCGGCAACAGCAGGAGCTGTCTTACGGGATGCCTGTTCAAGATGCAGCATCCTTATGGCTACCACTTCTTTTTTGCATGATGATTTTCAGATTCAGACAAAGCCTTCCGGAGATTATACCTTCCGGCAGGTGATTGGCTATCTTGCCATGATTGCTTGTGGAAATGCCCGCATTAACCGGAGCGGAAAACTTGAGATCCTGACTTATGACCTGGATTTTACAAGGGAATGCCATAACCTTACAGAGTGGAAGAGCCTGACCATGGACACCAGTGATATCACAATTACAGGTATCCAGACAACCCGGAAGGTGAAGAAAACAGAAGGGGAAAAGGAAACAGAGGTTGAGGAAACCGTGCGTGCCGGTTCGGAAGGGTATATGCTGACCGTCAGCAATCCTCTGGTTTATGGAAATGAGGAAACCCTTGTGTCATGGATCCATGAAAAGATATCAGGAGTGCCTTTCCGGAGATTTACGGGAGATTACATCACGTATCCACTGGTGGAATTTATGGATCTGGCAAAGATCACGGACTGGCGTGGGAATACTTATAATACCTTTATCACGGATATTGATTTTGTGTTCTTTGGGATCACAACTTTGAAGAACAGTGCGGAATCCGGTCTGAGGAATGCATCTAAGTATGGAAGTGAGGATACTCAGACCAATGTACACCTTCAGGAACTGATTGAGCAGGAACGGACAGACCGGCAGGAGGCAATTAAAAAGCTGGGAGATTCCCTGAATGCCGGAGGTGGCTTATATGCTACTTACGAAAAACAGCCGGATGGGAGCACAATTATATATCTGCATGACAAACCAACTCTGAAAGAATCCAAAACAGTAATCAAGATCACGGCAGAAGCAATCGGTGTGTCGAATGATGGGGGAAAAAATTATCTGTATGGATTTGTCTTAGACGGAGATATCATTGCAAAGATCCTGTACGCACATGGGATTGATGCGGATTATATCAATACAGGTGCGATTATAGTAAGGGATGCAGAAACAAAAGAAATTATATTTTCTGTAGACATGGATACTGGCAGAGTTGTGATATCCGGAGACATAATCCAGATTGGAGGCCGGCCAATCGGACAGGCTTTAGAGGATGTCAAAGATTATGCTGACAAAAATCTTGCCGATTATGCGGATTCTGTATCAAAAGACCTTTCCATCCTGCAGTCACAGGTAGACGGTCAGGTGGAGGACTGGTATTACGATTATGAGCCATCCATGCAAAATTATCCTGCATCTCAGTGGACTACCACGGAGGAAAGAAGGAAACATATCGGAGACCGTTTTTTCTGGAAGTCCAAAGGATATGCTTACCGCTTCATGGAGGATAATGGTATCTGGGGCTGGATATTGCTTCAGGATACGGATATCACAAAGGCAATGCAGGCGGCTATGGAAGCACAGGATACCGCTGATGGAAAGCGCAGAGTATTTGTTACAACACCTCAGCCGCCTTATGATATCGGGGATTTATGGACAAACGGGGAAGATATTTTAACGGCTACGGTAACCAGAGACAAGGGTAGCGTATATGTATCATCTGACTGGCGGAAGCTCAATCACTATACAGATGATACAGTGGCAAACCAGGCTTTGGAAGAAGCAAGGAAAGCCCATAATATCGTTATGCAGCTTGATAATGAATATCAGGGGATTCCCTCAGACTGGCAGGGAAATATCGCATCATTCCCTACCGTGCAGACTACTGTACAGGTGTTTTATGGGCAGCAGGACGTATCGGCAAGCTGCTCTTACTCCACCAATAAATCCAGCGGCATAACCGGGAGATGGGATAACACGCGCCGGACCTATACGGTTACTGGATTAAGTGCCGATACGGGCTGGGTGGATATCACAGCCAATTATCTGGGGATTTTTAATGTAACCAAACGTTTCAATGTGGCAAAGAACAAGGATGGAAAACCGGGACCGGATGGTGGTGGAATACAAAGTATCACGGAACACTATGCTGTATCGGCATCCAATACAACTGCTCCGTATAAATGGTCCAGCACTCCACCGGAGATGACATCATATAATCGTTATTTGTGGAACTATGAAACATTTGTATATACAAATGGACGGACTGAGGATACAGAAAAACGTGTTATTGGAGTTTATGGAGATACAGGAGAAAGCGGAACAGATGGAAAAGGCATCAAAAATATTATCAGTTATTATCTTGCATCCTCTCAGTCAAGTGGTATCACAACATCTAGCTATGGGTGGACAACATCTCCGCAAAGCATGTCTGAACAGAACCGGTATCTATGGAACTATGAAGTGCTTACTTATACAGATAATACGACACATACTGTTGCACCTCGTGTTATAGGTACCTATGGCAAAACCGGAGAGAACGGAAAACCCGGAAGAACATATTTTATTGAATTATCGCTTCAGGCATTGAAACGTGGGCAGGATGGACTTTTGACTCCTGATGAAATTACAGTTCATGGATATTATCGTGATGGAGATTCGGCAGACAGACATGATTACGTTGGAAGATTTCAGCTGCAGGCATCTTCAGACGGTAAAACATACACAACTGTCAGCAGCAGTAGCACAGATACATCCGGGCAGAGATTTACCCAGCTAAATACGGTAAGCAAAAATTATATATTTTTCCGGGTAAATTTTTATCATCCGGGAGGATTTACAAATTTGATTGATTACCAGACGATACCGGTGCTGATAGATATTGCGGCCCTTTCAAAAGACGATATCCTTGATCTTATTACAGACAACGGGAAATGGCAGGGATTTTATAAAGGACCTGATGGTAACGTATATATTTCCTTTGGGGCAGCCAGAGGCGGATTAATGAAATTAGGTGGTGTAAACAATGGAAATGGAAGGCAGGAAATCTATGACAACAGAGGAAATTTGATTGGTCGTCTTGATAATACAGGGCTGACATTTTATTACAAATACTCTCAGCAGGGTCAGGGTTATTCCTATACTGGAATCACTTTAAATAAAGATGGATTAATATATGTTGAAGGCAGTTATACGGGAGACGTATATATTGATACGGTATATGAATATGTCTTATCGTTTGATTCAACTCAAACAGGAGTAGATGGAGATTTTAAAAACCTTGATGCAGCAAAAGCAACGATAGCAAGTGCGGTTTTAAATAACATAACAAAAATGCTGGTAAGTGGTGACGCTACTTTTTCCAGCAAGCCAAAGTTTAATAATGGATTAAATGTGGCAGATGGAAATGTACAATTCCCGGGATGGAAATTTAATGGACGATTCCTTGAGAGCACAGACGGTCATGTAAAAATCAGAGATAAAGATGGCATTGCAAGATTGGAATCAGGTAATTTCCAGATCATGTATGGACTGGATCTGCATCTGGCTGGGCAGTCAGGAAGCGGAGATTTTGGAGACGGTGGGAACCCATTTAATATTTATGGATTGGGAACAGCAGTGGGAAGCAATCTTGTTATCAACGGAAACAGCGTGTATCGCAGTTCGTCGTCTAAGCGATATAAAACCATCGGACGCAATGTATCAGAAGAGGACATCGAAAAATGGTATCAGATACAGCCAGTCTGGGCTAAATACAAAAATGAATTTGTAACAAGACAATCAGGATACTTTAATACTGTCATGCCAATGCTTATAGCAGAAGATGTAGAAGCTTATCTGCCAAAAGCTGCTGTGAAAAACGAAGACGGTCAAACAGACGATTGGAGCGAAAGAGTTTTGATACCAGCAATGTTTGCTATGATTAAGAGCCAGAAAAAACAGATAGATATTATGAAAAGTGAAATAGAAGAATTAAAAAAGTTTATGAAAGGAAATGTATAAATGACAAATACGTCTTATTACACACGAGCTCCATGCATGAAAGCATACAGAAACTTATGACAATCAGGTGAAATCAAAAAAGGAGAATTTTATGAGTGTAAAAACAGTTCAGGCCATTATTAACGGCCAGACATATAACCTTACCTTAAACAAGGAGACAGGAAAATACGAGGCAACGGTAACAGCCCCGGTAAGATCCAGCTATAACCAGTCCGGGCATTATTATCCGGTGACGGTCAGGGCCACGGATGATGCTGGTAACACCACCACAAAGGACGCGTCAGATGGAACGCTGGGAAAATCCCTGCAGCTGGTAGTAAAAGAAAAAGTAGCCCCGGTGTCAGCCATTACATATCCTACATCCGGTGCATTTATTACCAATGCCACTCCGGCGATTGCTTTTAAAGTCACGGATGAGGATTCCGGAATTAATGAATCCACAATAAAACTGACCGTAGACGGCAGCGCAGTGGAATCAGAAGAGATCAGCAAAAAGGCGGTTTCCGGAGGATATGAGTGTACCTATACGCCAAAAAGCGCACTGGGTAACGGAGCGCATACGATCAAGGTGGAAGTATCGGATCATGACGGGAATGCTGCAGCAGTACAGACCGTCTCCTTTACCGTGGATACCGTTCCACCGACACTGTCCGTCACAGCCCCGGTGGAAGGCTATGTGACAAACCAGGCGAGACTGCTGGTATCCGGTACCACAGACGATGCCACCTCCAAGCCGGTTACGGTTACGGTAAACGGTGAAAAAGTAGCAGTCAATGAAAACGGTACATGGAGCAAGACCATTACCCTCAGCCCGGGAGCTAATACGATCACGGTTGTTGCTACGGATAAGGCAGGAAAGAGCACTACAGTCACACGTAAGGTAACACTGGATACGGGCGCTCCTGTATTTGTAAGCGCGAAACTGACACCAAACCCGGTAGATGCAGGCAAGACCTTTATCATCAGTGTAGAGGTTACGGACTGAGTTGGTCACCAGGGTCTACGGCCGCGCAAACGGGGCTGAGATCATTTTTACAAGGAAAGAGGGGGATCTCTGGCAGACAGAGGTCCCTGCAAACCTGGAAGGGGAATATATCGTAGACCTGTGGGCGGAGAACGATGCCGGGAGAACCTCTTACGTCTGCAAGGCACTGTTTGCAATTAGCGGCCATAAATTAAAAGTAACCGTTCTGGAACGTGGATATACCGGTGAAGTTTCATTAAGTTCCCTTTTGGGAGGATTGGAAAAAGGAGGTTTTACCGTTGAGCATCAATTATGTTGACGATATCTATATGGACCTGGGGGAAAAGACCCATATGGTCAGTCTGGTACGTCCTGTCTGCGGAGAGGAGATCCCTTTTGAGATCAGAGCGGCCCGGTGGGAACTTTACCGGGAGGACTGGGAAAAGGGGGATGTGGTCCTGGAAGCAGAAGGGGAATGTACAGTCAACGGCCATGCCCTGGACGCCCTGATCCAGCCGAAAATGGCAGCAAGGTACCGGTTCAAATACATTTACCAGGTGGCGGATGAGACCTGGGTGGATGTGATCCGGCTGAGGGTGAACTGATATGGCAGCAGATATATTCATAAAAAGCGCAGGATTAAGTCCGAACCCGGTCATTGCGGGGGCGGCCGTTACCATATCGGTAGAGATCGGGGACCGTGTGAGCGCCCTGGCGGATCATGACGGAAGCCTGATCACAGATACAGACGGAATGGGATTGTGGATCCCGGAGGGAGCGCTGGTACTGGCAGATCATGACGGCGTATTCCTGGTGGACGAAGGGAAAAACATGATAGAAAGCGAGGAGTAACATGACAGAAGAGATCACAACGAAAAAAGTAGAGGATCTGGGAGAAGCGGCGGAACCGTTGGATGCGGATGTGTTCCTGCACGGATCCGGAGGCGGAAACGTCATTAAAAAAATCAGGTGGGGGAATCTCATCAAAAAGCTGAGGACCCTGCTGTTTGTCAATAACCGGACGACCACGGAAGAGGGATTCGGCCTGGATGCCCGTCAGGGGAAGCTGATCCAGGATGAACTGGATCAACTAAACACAAAGATACGGGTCCGCTCCATCCAGACTGCCTCTGCGAAAAGCGGCATGGTGGATGAAGGGGCGTTTTCAGACAACATTGCCGTGGACATCAGTAAGATGGGTTTTAAAAAGGCACCCATAGGAATCCCCGTTTCAAAAGGATACCTGGAACCAAGAATCAACAGTATTACGACCGGTACGCTGAACCTTGGCTTTTATAATGCCGGACCCGGAAACCACAGTGGGGAATGTAAAGTGATCCTGATCGAGCTGTATTAGGCAGTATTGTGTTTTGTTCATTTACTCCTGTAATGGAGAGAAAGGCGGAAAGATGGAAAGATTAAGATTAGCAGACGGAACGGAAATGGAGATCTCAGAGGGCTCAGACCTGAGGAATATCACAACAGGGCTCAAAAGTTATGCGGAACTGGACGGACTGGCCGGGAAACTGACCAGGGAAAACCTGACAAAGGTACAGTTCCTGACAGATGAGATGCTGACCGGGGAGTACCGGGATATGGAACTCTGTACCCCAGAGTTTACGGTCGTACAGAAAGAGGGAATCCTTCTGGCAGGGTTCGGCCTGCAGGAGATCCCGGCAGCGGAAAAGCAGCAGGAAGAGATCCATATGGCATTATCTTATCTGACAGATGAAGAAGCGGCAACGGTAAGCGGCCTGTATCCGGAATGGAAGCCGGATACCCGTTATCAGACCGGGGAGAGGGCTGCATACCGGGAGATGCTGTACCGTGCAAGACAGGACCATACTTCGGACGGACAGTATCCACCGGATACCGTACCGGCTTTGTGGGATATGATCCCACTGACAGAGTAAAGGGAGGATCATATGGAGATCAGAGCAGGACCGCAGAGGTCTTTTTTTATACTCAAATTTGCGCCGGCGCAATGCCGGGAAAGGAGAAAATACATGCAGCCTGAAATTGTAGTTGCCATCTGCTCTTTACTGGGAACTCTCGTGGGCAGTCTGGCCGGAATCATGACGGCTAATAAGCTTACCACATATCGGCTGGAGCAGTTGGAAGAAAAAGTGAAGAAACATAATAATCTTGTGGAACGCATGGCGATTGTAGAACAGTCTACAAAGTCTGCCCACCACCGAATAGATGAAATTGTAGGAAGAGAGGAATAACTATGGATATCAGTTTTTTATTTGACTATGTAAACCCTTTGATCTTAGGTATCTGTCTTTTAGTAGGTTTCTGCCTTAAGACAGCTTTTGACTGGTTCCCCAATAAGTACATACCGCTTACTGCCTTGTGTATGGGAACGCTGATTGCGATTCTGATTAATTTCCAGACAGGGATTAATGCAGAAGTGGTTCTGGGAGGCATGATTTCCGGACTGGCAAGTACAGGCTTATATGAAATGCTGCGGAATCTTCTTGAGAAAGATGGGAAAAAAGAATAATACATAAAAATACGTAAAATTATATTGACATACGTAATTGTACGTGATAAAATATAAGCATGATAAGGAAAGGAGATACAAAAGATGCCAATGACCTCGAAAGAGATGCTAAAGTTTCTTAAACAGAACGGTTTTGAAGAGATCGGCCAGAACGGCTCTCACAAAAAGCTGATATGTAAAGAAACAGGAAGAACGGTAGTCGTTCCTTATCACTCCAAAGACCTGAAAAAGGGAATGGAGCAGGCAATACTGAAACAGGCGGGGCTGAAATAAGCCCCTGCCTCAGAATATCGCGGAGGTGTCAATATGAATAAATTATTTTATCCTGCTATTTTCCACGAAGCAGAGGAGGGAGGATTCTGGGTAGAATTCCCGGATATTCCAGAGTGTCTGACACAGGGGGACGATATGCAGCAGGCTTATGAAATGGCAGTGGAGGCCCTGGGGCTATCTGTTACAACCATGGAGGAAGCAGGCGAAAAGATTCCAGAAGCCTCAGCTCCTGGGAAAATCCAGGTGGAAGATGGTTTTCTGGTAGTTGTAGAATTTGATCTGATGGAGTACAGACGGAAACACTGTTCAAAGGCAGTGAAGAAAACTCTCAGTATCCCTGAATGGCTGAATGAAGCTGCTATCAGAGCAGGGGTAAACTTTTCTCAAGTGCTCCAGGAAGCGTTGATGGAAAAAGTAAGATAAATAAGAATCAGTAAGAGAGCTTGGAAACAGGCTCTCTTTTCTATTGGAGGAAAATTTATGGAAATCAAAGGAATTGATGTATCTGCTTACCAGGGAAATATTGACTGGAAAACGGTAGCGGATTACGGAATGGGATTTGCAATCCTGCGGATCACGGAAAAGGGTAATGTTGTTGATAGCACATTTGAAACTAATTACAAAGGATGTATTCAGCATGGAATTCCCGTTGGTGTTTATAAATATAGTTACGCCAAAACTGTAGCAGAATCCGAGCAAGAAGCAAACAGTGTTCTTAAAGTTTTAAATAAACGCAAATTAAACTTCCCAGTCTTTCTCGATTTGGAGTGGTCTGAACAAAGGAAGCTTGGAAGTGCAGCTGTAGAAAAAATCGCTTTGGCATTTTTAAACAAAATTCAGGCAGCAGGATACAAAGTTGGTATTTACTGTAATGTGGACTGGTATCAGAATGTACTGACAAAAGCTTTAAAAAAATATGACTGCTGGATTGCCAGATATCCGGCCAATGACAACGGAACGCTGCAGGAACGTCTCCGGCCGGGAGTTGGAGTGGGCTGGCAGTATTCCAGTAAAGCAACGATTCCGGGAATCGGAACAAAGGTTGACCGGAATGTATTTTATAAAAATTACATAGAAGGGGAAGACGAACCTATGAGCAAGATTGAAAAAGCAGTACAGCAGATGGAAACATGGGCGAAAGACAATTCCCATGGATATGATCAGATCTACAGATGGGGAGAGAAGGGAGACTATGATTGTTCAGCGGCAGTCATTCAGGCTTGCCAGAACGCCGGGATTCCGGTTAAGACAGGCGGAGCGACTTACACAGGAAACATGCTCAAGGTCTTTACAAAAAATGGTTTTGAGGTCATCACTCATGAGGTAAATCTCAAGACTGGAGCAGGACTGATTCGTGGAGACGTGCTTCTGAATACGTCTCACCATACCGCTATGTATTGCGGCAACGGAAAAGAAGTTGAAGCATCTATCAATGAAAAAGGAACTGCCACAGGCGGCAAACCGGGCGATCAGACCGGAAGAGAGTTCCTGATCCGAAGCTATAGAAATTATCCTTGGACACATGTACTTAGATACACAAAAGATGGTACAACTGGAAATACCGATACACAGACAGGAGGTCATTATATGTTTGAGCCGAAAACAGTAAAAAAGGGAGACAACGGATTATCTGTATTACTGCTTCAGGAGATCCTGATTGCAAGGGGCTTTAAAGGTAAGGATGGCAAGCCTCTTACCCTGGACAGAGCTGCAGGTACCAATACGATCCACGCACTTACCCAGTACCAGAAGAGCCGCAAGGGTGTCCTGGAAGCAGATGGTATCTGTGGAGATAAGACATGGAGAGATCTGATCGCACTGTAATGGGTGGAAATGCCACCATTTTGCCACCGACAGAAAGAGATTTTAAAAAGATACGGAAAGTATTCAAAAGTGAACCATTGAAAAAACATTGATTTCACGTTATTATAAAGGCTAGACACATACAACAAGACTAAACTTTTTTAATCTTATAAATACGGTGCATGTGGAGACGGTAGTTTTGATGTCAAGGGGTAAGGACTGACCTGTGAAAAGTGCTTGATTTCAGGCTTTTCTGGAGCTGTGCCACAAGAGCAGAAGGCTATAGCTGACCATAAAAAGCCTGTGAGAGAACATATCTACTCAAATTAACATGGGGTTGAGTAGCCAGTTTGGATGTAACAAAAGAGAGTGAGTGGTTTGGATGTTTTTCCCGAAGGGGGTTGTAGCTGTGGTTTGGATAAACAGAGAGGATGAGGGAAATGAGCAATTTAGGGTGGTACCAGATAATGACAACTCTATCGAAAAGGGTTGGTGGACCTATTAATCTTGCAGGCATAGTTTTTGGAGGCGGTGCTTTGTTTGGGGGAGGTGCTGTTGCGGGAGGCCTATTGATAAAAAATAAAGTTTCACGGAAACTTAAACAAAAGGAACTTGAGGAAAAAGCGTCTATTATTTACACGGTAGAGAGGGAAGGACAAAGCAACGAAGGACTTCTTTTTAAAGAGAATGAACAATTCAAGGTTCTAGAAGCAGATGGCAATGCAACGTTGATTGAGAAGCTTGGAGATAACAACAATCCATATTTTGTTTCAACAAAATTTCTCAGGTCTATTTCAGATTATCGATAGGAGGTATCAATAATGAGCAAATACCCTACATGTAAAACCTGTGGCACTAAAATGACAGAATTTGATGGATGGGCTTGGTATACTTGTCCTGAATGTGGAAATAGTGTTAGAGTTATCGACGGCAAGATGACTTGGCATGATGAAATTTTTCGTCCAGGAAAAAAGGAACTTAGATCTGATTTCGAATTGGCGGATTTTTGTCATGGCGGAGATTTAACAGAGGATTAACTAATTAGTTGAGACGATAAGAAAGAATGGTAAATACATAAGGCAATGACCCTCTCGGCAGCTATAGCTGAGTGGGTTTTCCACATTTATGAGTATCATGCTTTGATCTCAATTGTAATTCCGGATCTAAATTCTACAATGAAGTGATTCTCAAAGACAGTAATCTTTGCAATAAGCCTCCTGACCAGTACCTCGTCAAATTCTGTGATGGTAGTAGGCTGGCTTCGAATAAAATCTTGCAGATCATTGATTTGCTTCATTTGCTCATCCTTGATCACGCTGTCCACTTCGGACTGTTTGCGCATATCCCGGAGCCTGAGTATCTCATCTGCAATGGCATCATAATCGTCCTTTTGATTGGCTTTTTTCAGAAGTTCTTTTTGAAGCTCCCGCAGGCGTGTGTCGATTACTTCCGGTGAGAGATTGTCTCCCTGTTTAATGACTGTAGCAATATTGGCCTGCAGGGTTTTCAGAAAATCATCTTTTTTACAGAGCACCTGATTGATGGCATCGATAGCTGTCTGTTCCAGTAGACTTTCATTTACCGTGCGGCTGCGGCAGGAATGGCCGGTGTTGTCCAGGCGGCTGCAGCAGCGCCAGACGATGGATTTGCAGCCACGGTTATTCCAGTGGACTCGTCGGTAAAACTCTCCGCATTCGCCGCAGAAAACGATCTGGGCAAAACAATGTTTGCAGGAGTAGCAATGGCGCTTGCCGCTTTTGCTGGTGTGGACTCGCCGCCTGCGGACCAGCTCTTCCTGCACCAGTAAAAAGATGTCCTTTGGAATAATTGCTTCATGGTCGCCCTCCACATAGTACTGTGGAACGATGCCGTTATTCTTGATGCGCTTTTTAGTCAGAAAGTCTGTGGTATAGGTCTTTTGCAGAAGCGCATCGCCGATATACTTTTCATTGCGGAGAATCTTGTTGATGGTGCTGGTATGCCATTTAGTTTTTCCGGCGCCGGTCAGGATGCCGTCCGCTTCCAGGCCGGCAGCAATTTTATCCATGCTGGAGCCTTCCAGATATTCTCGGTAAATGCGTCGGACGATCTCTGCCTGATTTGGATCAATGACCAGATTTCCGTCAGCATCCTTGGTGTAGCCGAGGAAGCGGTTATGATTGACCTGTACATGTCCCTGCTGGTAACGGTACTGCAGGCCAAGTTTAACATTCTGACCATTCTGGCTTTCCTGTTGGGCAAGGGAAGCCATAATGGTCAGAAGCACCTCGCCCTTTGAGTCCATTGTGTTTATGGACTCTTTTTCAAAGAAAACTGGAATATTTTTCTCTTTGAGCTGCCGAATATACTTTAGACAATCTAATGTATTCCGGGCAAAACGGCTGATTGACTTCGTAATAATCATGTCGATGTTCCCAGCCATACATTCGTCAATCATACGGTTAAATTCCTCACGTTTTTTCGTGTTAGTGCCAGTGATTCCGTCATCCGCAAATATGCCAGCCAGCGTCCAGTCGGGATTCTTTGAAATATATTCTGTATAATGCTCGATCTGGGCATCGTAGCTGGTGGCCTGCTCATCGCTGTCAGTACTGACGCGGCAGTACGCTGCGACTCGGAGTTTCGGCTTCTCGGATTTTTTGATATTATTGCCGACCTGTCTTCTTGCAGGGATGACCATTACATTTCCCATCAGTCCACCTCACAATCAATCAGGCTATAAAGGTATTCAGCCTGTGCTGCCGGGTTGTCAAAATGCTTTTCAATATCCCGGATAGTAAAAAGAGTTGGGGTTTTGATGGGCTTTTGCTTAGTGGTTCTGTTCAGTCTGCCGAGAGCGGCCGCACGATTTATGAGTTCCTCCTGTGCTTTCTGATAGGTTTCTTCATCAATGATAGCCGGATAGAAGTCATCGCCAAGGTAGTGTTTTGTCATCAGCAGCCGTTTGGCAGTTCCGTGGTATGTTTGAATGCCAGCTTCTGACGCGGCCATTTGCAGTCCCATACCGGAAAGATAATTCTTATAGAGTTTTCGCAGCCTTCCGGCAGCCGCCTCATCAATGACAGCAACCCCGTTTTCTATCCGATATCCGTATGGTGTGTGTCCCATTCCATCACATCCTTTCCGTTAGGGTAAGTCCACACTTCAGTTCAAAGACGATCTTCTGTCGGGAGAGTACCCGAATGCGAGTTACCACGTTTTCAAACAATGCTTCGTCGAACGCATCCAACATCACACCTTTCTCCGCAAAGCGCAGCAGATCGAGGGTGGATTTAACGAGTGTGGCATCGCCAGAGATGCTTTTGTTTAAAGCGGAAATCTCCGTTTTATATTGATCGGCCTGTGCTAAAAGCAAGTTGTTTTCTTCATTATAGAGAATCTGATCGATATAGCCTTGGGCCATCAGCTTTGCAAGGGTTTCGCGCTGCTCTGCATTTTCCAGCAAAAGACTTTGAATTTCCTGGATCCTTCGCAGGGAATTGTCCTTGTTGGAGCCTTTTAATGCTTCTAAGTAGGGTTTGAGAATTAACCGTCGTCCGAAGATCAGTTTGTTGATCATTGTCACAAAGGCTGCCTTTAGATTATCATCCCGGATAAATTTCATAGAGCAGTGGTTTTTATCCTCAATATGTGTATTGCAGCACCAAGCGGCATACTTGTAATTGCTGCAGGTGTGTATTCGCCGTTTGAACGTATCCCCACATTCGCCGCAAAAGATTTTTCCAGAAAAGCAGTAGCGATTCTGGTATTTATTCTTGCCCTTTACGATGCCCTTCTCACGGCCCCGTTGCTGGATCAGGATGGCTGCAGCGTCAAAATCTTCACGGCTGATGATGGCTTCATGGTGGCCGGCAAGGGCATAGCGATCTCTTTCTCCATAGTTCGTATGACGATTAAACTGAGAATCTGTGTAGGTCTTTTGAAAAATGACATCGCCGGTATATTTTTCGTTGGCGAGCATACCGCGCACGGTTGAAGCTGTCCAGTGTCCGCCTTTTTTCGTGGGCACACCTTTCTTATTCAGTTCGTTTGCGACGGCCAGAGTTCCTTTTCCTGAAAGAATCTGGGAGAAAATCCATTTGACAATCTTGGCCTGCTCCGGATTTACAACCATTTGTTCCCCGTTCCAGTTATATCCGTAGGGCGGATAGCTGATCTTGAAGGTGCCGTTTTTGAATCGTTTCTGAATGGACCATTTGTTATTTTCAGAAATGGAGGAGGACTCGCCCTCGGCTATGCTGCTCAGGATAGACAGGAATAATTCACTTTCCATTGCACTGGTATTCAGATTTTCCTTCTCGAAATAAATAGGAATGTCCAATTCCAGGAGTTTGCGAACTAATTCCAGGCAGTCAGTGGTATTTCTTGCAAAACGGCTGATGGATTTTGTTATGACAAAATCGATTTTACCTGCCTTGCAGTCCGCAATCATCCGCAGTAATTCCGGCCGCTTTTCTTTCTTCGTGCCGGTGATACCCTTATCGAAATATAATCCTGCAAATGTCCAATCCTCACGCTTAGAGATGTAATTCTCATAATGTTTTTTTTGCGCTTCAAGACTTTCAAGCTGAGCATCATTATCCGTGGAGACACGGCAGTAGGCAGCTACACGAAGCTTCTTGGCATTCTGCTTAGGCTTATCGCTGCTGATTTTTGTAATCTTTTTCACGGTTTCACCTCCCTTCGGTAGTGTGACATATTACCTCTGAATGGAGGTGATATCAACGGGTTCTGGCATGATTTCTGCGAGAAAAGGAGAGAAAGATTTCCGATTTAATGCGGTTAATTTGTTAAATTGCGACAAGGAAATAAGTCCAGAATCCAGCAGTGATTTTGTAATGCACTGGGCTCTATAATAGTCCACATCCTGTTGGAATTGTTCAGGTGTGAAAAGATGCTCTGTGCTTATGCCTTCAAGCGCAGCAGTTTGTGCTATATCTGATCCGGTAGATAGAATCATTGTGTTTTCCTCCAATCTGAGAGAACTCCTCAATTACCTATCTGGACAGCATTGGAAGAATTGGCCGAAAAAGAAAAAAGCGGCCTGCAGGTTCCCCGAAGAGATACCCGCAGGCCGTTTCGTTCCTGTTATGACTTATGACAACAACTCATTTACTCTCTGCTGCACCGCCGCATAGTCATATCCTGCGGCCGACAGCCTTTGCTTTCTTTCCGCGCCGTTTCCCCAATCGCCGCGAATCACCTCCCTGGCAAGAGTGTCAATGGACTTAGCATTGGAAGAAGATACAGCTGACCCAGATGCGGTCGTAATGAAAGCGTCAAATCCGGCCGCCTTAACCTTTTCCATCATTGTCTCGGCATTTGCCATGATGCTGTATGCGCCGACCTGTACCTTGTAAAACCCGCCGCTTTGCACCATGTAGGTATCAAAACCTTTGGCTTTGAGTTTCTCTTCCAGGGCGTCAGCATTCGATTTCTTGGAAAAAGCGCCTGTCTGCACCCGGTACAGCGTCCCGCCGCTGTCAGCAGCCATTTCTCCAAGCTGTGCTGTGACCTTTGCCGCAAGGTCGCCAAGTCTTCCATACAGCCAGTCTCCCGGACAGGATTTATTGGCGAACCACCTGTGGACAGTCAGCACCATCTCATCCGACTTCGGGGAATAGTTCAGCGTCTTATTCTTATCCCCCAGCCAGAGAAGTTTCTTCTTCCCATTCCGCTTGCAGATGTCCGTACACAGCTTCACGAGGGAATTATAAACAGCAGTAGTCATTGCGTAGGGATGATGCAGATCGCTGGCGCACTCGATAGTGACTGCCCTCTGGTCGTTGGCGCTGCTGGAAGAACACCACGAGCGGTTCTTCTCCTCCACACAAAGGGCGATCTTCCCGTCCTTTCCGATGCCGTAGTTACAGCTGGCCTCTCTGGAAGGGCTGGTAAAGCATCCGCAGATACTCTCTGCGGAGAGCTGCCCCACCACACAGTGGGGCGTGATCCGGTCAATGGAATGTGTCCTCAGCCCGGAGTGGTTCGGACTTAAGTTTGTATAAGATACCAGTGAACTGTTTGTGTAAGCCATTATTCATTACCTTCCTTTCCGTTTTTTGCTCTATCATGGAGTTGCTCTAATACCGTTTTGACCCTTTCCGGAATGGGAAGTCCCAGATGCCCTGCATTCTCCAGCAGGCTCACGCCTTCATTGGAGATGTAGAAAAAGATCACCGCTGTCCGTAAGACCGCCCCGGTGCCGACCACCTGCACATCGATGATATTGGCAATGCCGACCAGCAGGAAAATCAGCACCTTGCGGAAGATCCCTTTAAAGCCGACCGCGCTGGATAACTTCCTGTCGATGACGGCGCACATCACACCCGTGATGTAGTCGATCGCCACAAAGGCGATGAGCGCATAAAGCAGACCGTCACAGCCGCCAAGGAAGTACCCAAGCCAGCCGCCCACAGCGGTAAAGATGAATTGGATGGTGTTCCAGAATTCTTTCATAACGAAATCCCTCTCTTTCCTGAACGAAAAAGGACGCCCTGTCAGAGCGCCCATCTGTAGGTTTCTATATAAAGTGTCTTCCTGCACAATCCTGCGGATAAAGATTTGTGCAGTTTATGGCACAGAATTAGGTTGCTATTCCTGCCGGGCAGAGTGATAGATACAATCACAAAAACCGCAGGAAGGAGGTCAAAAATGTTTACTGCGAAGGAATTGAAAAACATTGATGCCGGGTACTTTTCCGTCATCGCGTCCGGCGGATGCACCCTTACGATCCAGTCAAAAAACACCAGACACTGCTGGCACATCCTGCTGCAGGAGTACCCGCATTTCAGAAGTTGTCTGATCTACCACACCCATCACAGGGGAACACCCTATCACGAGCATGGCCACGGGGCCACGCTTTCCGGCTGTCTCAGCCAGATCCGAAACCACGATGCCTGCTGGCTTTCCAGGAAAAGCCGCCGTAAACTGCACAAGGAGGTACGCCAATGAAACAGAAAAACATCAAAGTCGCATACACCAGCCGCTGCACCGGCGGCTCCTATACCCAGGTCCCGAAGATCCAGATGGAGGGCAGATGGCTTGAAGAGCTTGGCTTTTCCATCGGCAGCACCATCGTAGTAGAGTATGACGAAGGTTCCATCTGTATCCGGCAGATGACGGAGGCGGAGCTGGCTGACCACAAACGGGAAAATCTTGAAAAGAAACTCGCAGCAAAATCCGTAGCCATCCGAAAGCTCCAGAGAGACCTTCACGAGGGTTCCCAGAGACTTTCCCGTGTGGCTGAATCCGCTCCCGGATACAGCGCCCCATCTAAGAAATCTTCCCGATGATCCCCACTTACGCCTCCGTCAGCGTATAGGTGATCTTCATGGTCTTATCTACGGTTTTCACCACCGCTGACGCGAGGTTATTGATGGATGCCAGGTACGGGGTCAAAAGATATGCTGTCCGGTACTCGCTTCCGTAGCTGCCTCCCCAGCCAATCAGGAAATTCTTGTACTGGAACAGGGGAGTGGCGGCGTCATTGAGCCGTGCGCTCCCCTGGGTATGGATTATCCTATCATCCGCTGTGATCTGAAAGTCCCCGCCGATGATCAGGTCACCGATCAGCGTCATATAAAGCTCACAGTTCCCCGTTTCACAAAGCGGCTTCCATTTGGACGTAAAACCGAATTCGATCAGCGTCACATCCGTGGAGTTGCCCAGGTTGATCTTATAGATCCCTTTCTTATCATAGGCTGGGACATAAAGATAGCCGCCCCTGACACAGCACTTTACCACGCGCTCCGGATAGGAACCAAGCTCCCTGCTTCCCACATCCATCAGCTTCGCGTTGGACAGTATCCACTGACCTTCCGTGAAGGAATAATCCGTTTTGGAGATTTTGATCCAGAGCATCACGGCATCCCCCGAAGAGTTCTCTTCGTTGGAGAAACCGTACCAGTACCCGTCCTGTCCGTCCATGAACTCCCCATGCTTCGTATAGCTGCCGAGGAATTCAAAGTTCTCCGGTGTCAGCACTTCGTCCTCCAGGACGGTATAGGTGGAATCATCCAGGCGCTCGTTCAGCCCGATGGAAAAGACCGGAATCCGCAGCTTCCGGATCCGGACGCTGTCATTTTCGTAAGTGATAGAATAGAGCAGACTGTTCTCGAAATCCATCTCCACGGCTTCAAAAAGGACCATCTTATTGGCATCCGGGATCGGCCCGATATCCGCCGCTTTTAACTGCAGGAAGGTGCTGGCGTCCCCCACAAGGCTCCCGTAGGCATTCTGCCCGCCGAAAGAACTGGTGAGCGCCACCGCCGCAATGGTTCCATTCCCCTGGCTGGGCGTAAACTCCCAGACAAACTTATAACCGTTTGCAATGGCCATGCTCTCCGTCAGGTTCAGGCTTCCTCTGGCTGTGTTTGCCGTAGAATTTACATCGTTGGACGCATACGCTACAGGAAGATTATCGGACAGTTCATAGATATGTCCCTCATCCTCTTCCAGGGCTTTGGAAAACAGCAGGATACCGCCGATCATGTTGGGGCAGATGGGCAGAAGGCTGTCGTTCCACAAGACTGCCGCATCGTATTCCCCGGTGGCAGCATAAAAGATCCCCATCGGGTTCAGGCCAAGGATGTTGTTTACTGCTTCCGTGACCATATTTTCTTCTGTGACGGTTTCCACCGCTCCCGTGGCCTCATCCGTCAGTTCAATCGTCATAACGCCTTTCAAAACCATAATCGCAATCCTCCCATTGCTTAAGTGAGTGTGACCGGACGGCAGAATGCGCCGACCGTAGTCCTTCCCGTCATTGTTTCCGAATAGCTTTTCTGTACCAGTTCCATCGTCCCCACATCGACCGCTTCCATAAAGTCCATTGCCTGAAGGCCGCCGCTGACAGAAAATAGTGCTAATGTTTCCTCAATGTCGATCCTGCCGTCCCAGGCCGCTGCGGCAGCCATCGCCTGGCCGCTGATAGAAGCGATGCAGTCCCCGATCCCCACGCTGCCGGAGCCGTCCTCCATCCGCAGATACACATTGAAGGTGTTAGTAATGTTCGGCACGATATTTTCAATAGGGTAATACAAGGACAGGATGTGCTTGCCGCTGTGCCAGGTTTCCACCGGATGGTGGAGCAGGATTTCCGTATTGTTCAGTTCAAAGGTCACATAGCAAAGCGCTTTCCCGTCCTCCGTCCAGGTCACCGGCAGGCTCACATCTACGGAAATATTTGTAGTTTCTTCCTCGGAGACACCATCCTCAGCATTATTTTCTGTATCTGCGGTTCCACTGGATGTCCCGCCGCTGTCTCCTGTATTCCCGGAAGGGAACGGAATCACAATCGTGCCGCTGGCATTGGCTGACTTTGCAGCCGGATCAGCCGCCACATCCACAACTACCTGCCCGAAGAACTGGGCGTGGTTTTCCTCTTTAGAAGCGAACTCAATACTGATGATCCGGACATCCGCCTCCCCGATGGTATACTCCGAAGCATTTGTAAAGGTGTGGATGCCGATCTTCCCTGCCTCGATCTGGTTAAGCAGGCCGGAAATATTTTTATCGTTCTTGGACTTTGCCTGGGAAAGCCTGGGGTTCTTTCCCACGCATTTCAGGCTCTGCCTGCCGCCGATCTTGACTGTAAAAGATGTCACGCAGGTGATCTGCTGGGCGTCCGCCTGCCCGCCGGAGAAGGTCAGCACATCCCCCAGGTCCAGCGCCGGATTCCCGATAGTATCCGAATCAAAGGGCATATAATTGACTGCGGACAGGGATGTCAGGATATTCCCGCACAGCTCCGCTCTGGTCTCTTCCAGTCCGAACTGCAGGAGGGGATTAACCCCCAAGTTCATGGTCAGCCCGTCATCTTCTTCCAAAGCGTAATACTCGGAAGTCTGCGTCCGCAGGTTAGTGGAACTGACCGCCGTGTACCGGGTCACAAAATCAGAAAAACTGCTGGAAAACCGGTGCTTCTGCAAGATCTCTATCACCGGCGTTTCCCCGTACTGCCGGAACTCCAGCTTCCCTTCCCGGTTGATGCAGAAGAATCCGCCCAGCACCTGCGCCGTAAAATACAGCACATCCCGGTAGGTCTCAATGTCATTCTCCGGATAAATGGAAAGCAGTTCCGATCCGTTGGGAAGCGCTTCGATCTCCGCCTGGCTCTGCGCCAGTTCCACCCCGCAGGCCGTGCTGCACAGCGCCATCATCCCGTAAGCGGTGCCGATGGTCTCAAAGCCATTGAAAGCCCGGTCAAAGCGGAGCATCCGGTCATAAGCCTTCAGTTCCAGCACATGCACCGTCCGGTTGGCCTCGCTCACTTCAAAGATCCCCATAGGGACAGCTTCGTAAGTCCCATCCGCCAGCCGCAGATGATAGGACAGTTCCACTTCCGCGTCCTCCAGTGTATACCGGTCGATATCCAGGAACAGGCTGATCCCCATCTCCGCCGCGTACACCGCTCCCAGTTCGATTTCCGAATTACCGCAGCACTGGGCTGTGATATAGCCGCTGCCTTTGACGATATCTTCCTGCGTAAACGGATACTCCGCTCCGGCTGCAGTTGTTATCTTCCCCGTCCAGTAATACTTCCGGGTGTTGCCCTGCACCGCCTTCAGGAACGCTTCACTTACCGGGTACATAGGGCACCACCTCCACTTTAAAATTCCCTAAGCGTAAAACTCACCGTCCAAAGCCCCTTCCGGGACGTATCTTTCACCAGAGAAGCCTTATAGCCCTCCACATACATCTCTGCTGTCTTGACTCCCAGCGTCTCCGTGTCGAAATATCCCACAGAAATCTTTTCTTTCTGCTTAAATCCTGTCAGAATCTGCAGCCATTTTGCGGACACAGAGAATGTTACCGGGATGCTCACTACGCCTGTGCGCACCACATCCCGCTGCACCGTCCCGGCTTCTGTCTCCCCGCCGGAATCCGCTTCCACGTCATCCATCTGTACCTCATAGGAATCCGGCAGGGGGAGGGCTGTGCCGTCAAAGGTCAGATACTGTATAAATGCCATCGCTTACCTCCCTCCCGACCGCAGGTTCTGTCTTGCCTGCGCCGTCACTACCAGTTCATCAAGCAAAGTGCCTCCCACATATACCGGGATTACGATGTTCCCCTGCGGGCTGGAAAAACCAGACAGGGCTTCCGATACTGCAGAAGATATTCCAGAGATCATATCCGCCATACTGCCGCCAGCCATCATTCCATCTGTGTCTCCATATCCGGACACACCTGCTTTCGGAGTAATCACCATATCCGAAGCTACATCCTTTACCGCTTTCTCCACCAGGCTGCGGCTCTTTTCAATTCCGCCAGCCAGTCCCTTCATGAAGTCCGGCATCCACTTTTCATAGTCAGAGAGCGGTCCTTCATCCGGGGCAGAGAAGTGGAGGAGGGACGCAATCCTGCTGGCAATGCCGGATACCGTGTCAACCACCGCCTGCACCATGCTCTTGATGCCGTTGATCAGTCCCTGAATGAAATCCTTGCCCCACTGGAGGGCTTTCCCCGGCAGGCTGGTGATAAAGGAGATCGCACCGGAAAAGCCGTTTTGGACAACCGATGCCAGCCCAGAAAGGGCGGAGCGGATGCCGGAAACCAGATTTTTGAAGGCATTTACCGCCGCATCCTTTAATCCTATGGCGATATTCACCACCGTGGTCTTGATGCCGTTCCAGATATTCGAGGCTGTATTTTTCAGTGTGTTCCAGATCTGTGAAATGAACTGGGAAAGCGCGGAGAAGATGTTCTGGACACCCTGCTTCAGCGCATTCGCCGCATCGACCGCTGTCTGCCTGATGGCGTTCCAGACCTGTGCGGCTGTATTCTTGATATTGTTCCAGATATTGACGAAAAATGCGGATACCTGCGACCACAGACCGCTCCACCACTGCGGGATAGCAGAAAAGAAGTCGATAAACTTCTGCGCCGCCGCAGGGATAGTCTCCGTAAAGAACACCACCACCTTGTCCCAAAGTTCCATCAGCTTTGCGGACACCGTCTCCCAAAGCTGGCCGAACCACTCCGTGATCGCGCCCCAGTTTTTCACAATAGCTATGATCGCGGCAATGGCCGCAGCCACTCCGGCAATGATACCGATTACTGGGAGCAGAGAGATATTGAGTGCCCCGAAAGCAACAGAAAGTGCTGCGATAATCGGTGTCAGGGCAGTAAAAGCCACAAGCAGCGCTCCGAGTATCACCCCGAAGTTCTGCACCGGCTCCGGCAGCATGCCAAAGATCCCACTCACAGTCTCAATGACTGCTACCAGAGGCGGAAGCACCACGTTGGCAAGCTCCACGATCTTCTCGCCCAGCGGGATCAGGGCCTGCTGAAGCTTTCTGGTATTGGCCTCCATCTCCTGCATGGGAGTGCCCGTCTGGTTAAACAGGTTCTGCGCAGAACCGGCCACACTGTCGTAGGTTTCACCTACAGAAGTCAGGGAGGTGATGAACCTGAGGTTCCCATCCTCAGCCATCGTACCGAAGGCTTCCGCCGCCATATTCAGGGCCTGCTGCTCATTGGTACAGTTTGCAATATCCGCCACAATGGAATCAATGACCTGTTTCTGGGTGGCTTCCCCGTTCTGCCAGGCAAGGAATAACCCCCGTGTTTTCTGGGAATACAGGTCGATGGAATCCCCGATGGTCCCGTCCGCCAGTCTGGTAGTCACTTCGTTGATAGCATCATTGACTTTATCAAGGTTATAAGCGCCACCCTGCAGGCCGTTCTGCAGGAGCTGGAAATACTCGGATGCGGAGTAGCCGGCCTGGGCGAACTTGCCGGAATACTCGGACAGGTTATCGCCCAGCTCGTTGGTCTTATCCAGGCCATTCTGCGTACCCGTGACGATGTAATCCATCGCCTCCTGCGCCGTTAGCCCATACTGCTTCATCAGGGCATTGACGCCGCGCAGGGTCTCGTTCATGTCAATGCCGTACAGTTCATCCAGCGTCAGCGCCTGCTGTGTCAGGTGGGTAAGGTCAGTATCGGAAAGCTCCCCAAGGTTCTTCTTTACCATAATGACCGCTTCCGCCACAGAATCCATGCTCTGGCCAACACCGGATCCATAGACTTCTTTGACGACTGCGGCGCTGGCTTCCGCTGCGGCACCCGTTTCCCCGAAGTAAGCGTTTACCTTTGTGACTGCATTTTCTGTCTCCGCATAAGCAGACACCGCCCTGTCCCCGATATCCTGGATCTTATCCCCAACGGCAGAAAGCTGGTCGGCGGCTTCCATGAGGGTTGCTCCCTTTGTGGCTCCCGCGATCTCCCCGATATCGCCTGCGGCATCCTGGGCAGCGTCCCCAACATCGTTCAGATCTTCGATCAGGTTTCGTATCGCCTGCCCGTCATCCACCGTATCCAGGGCATCCGTCAGCTGTTTGATATCCGCCTTGCCGCCTGTGGCGGATTTCCCGATCTTCTCAATGGCAGTCTTTAACTGGTCAGAAGATGCCGTGCCGCTCTTGATGGCATTTACCAGACGGCTTCCCAGCACATCGGCATAATCATCCACATTGGATTCCGTGGCGGCAAACAACTTGCTGAGTCTTTCTGTATTCGCAGAGAGCCGCTCCTGCTCGGACTGAAGCCCGGATAAGTCAGCCTTATAGCGGTTCAGCGTCTCCCTGGTTTCCTCCACCTCACGTTGGAAGGCCATGTACTGGTCTTTCCCAAGGTCGCCACGCTCAAAAGCTTTCGCCACTTCCTCCTGCGCCTGTTCCAAAGCCTGCAGCTTTTTCTCGGTATCGCCGATGGCCTGCTGCAGAAGTTCCTGCTTCTGTGCAAGGAGGACCGTGTTGGACGGATCCAGCTTCAGGAGGCTGTTCACATCCCTAAGCTGGCTCTGGGTCTTCTTTATAGAACTGTTGACGTCAGACAGCGACTTTTCAAGCCCGCTGGTATCGCCGCCGATCTCCACCGTGATTCCCTTGATCCGGCTTGCCATGTGCCACTCACCTCCTGAAAACAAGCATAGAAATAGCCCGGAATTCTCCGAGCCGTTTAAAATAAATCGAAATCTCTTTGTGTAGCTACTGTCGCATACTTATATTCATCGTTCCGGCTTTCCACATACATATCGTTGATCAGGCCAATGCTTAAAAGGTCAAGGTCACGGATGGACAGCCCCAGCTGTACGCACCGCAGGAGGAACAGGGGAGTTGTCATTTCCCGGTCAGTCGGGAGAAGTTTTTTTTAGCCTGCACATCCGTCTGGGTATTCAGTCCCCAAAGCTCGATGATCTGGGGCAGTACCTGATAAATAGAGAAAGTGTTAAAGCCGTCCAGCCATTCCTCCGGCGTATCCGGGATGGAAGGGTCGGCGTGCTTCGCCATCACATAAGCGATGTTCTCAAACATCTCCAAAGAGAACAGGTCAAGGCTGGAATTTTCCGGGTCGTTCTTATCGATGCCCTTTTCCAGATCCCGCAGGTCCTTGAAGATATCCCGGTGGAATTTCATCCGGTAAATCCTCGGAATGGCGGCGGAGGCCTTGAAAGCGACCTCCCGCCCGTCAATGCTGATATTCCTTTTCATGCTCATTCTGTACCGCCTCCATCCTCAGTTGTGCCGGTACCCGCCGCTGTCGGCATATACACGGAAGAATACCATCCGGTATAGACCTCGTCCGTGGTCGAGTCACCGGTCCTTGCTTTCACATAACCGTTTGCCAAAGGTGCGGCTGTGATGGCAAGCGTTTCTGTTTGTACCTCGATTTCTTCCTCATTGGTCGCGGACTCAATGTTCGGCCTGGCCGCCGAGCAGTTATACAGCACATGGCGGATCTTCTTCACATCCCCGTCAAACTCAAAGAGCAGGGCGAAGTTCGCCGTCTCCACATTGGCGCTCTCCACCAGCACGCTGTTATCGTCCAGGGATTCCTTCAGCACATCGGTACGGAAGCTCTCCGGCACCATGGCCAGCTCCAGATCCCCCTCATAGCCCATGTTGTTGGAGATCGTATAGTAGGCATACCCGTCTGCATAGAAGTTGGATGGCTCGCCGTTAGGTTCCAGGGAAAGGGAGACAGCCCCCGGCATGGCTACCGGCGTCCCGAAGGTGACTTCCCCCTCCTCGCTCAACGTGATTAATGCATAATGCACGTTGCAGATATTGAATTTTACTTTATTCTTCTTATTCGGCATTACATTCCCTCCATATCAAAAGAGTACAGGACCTCGTACAGCTTCTCGCTGCCGATCCATGTCTCCGTTTTGTTGTAAAAAATCCCTGCCGCATCAAGTGCAGCCTCCACCTTCTGCTCCGAATCAAGGTCTTTGCAGTCCGTGTACAGTTCCAGACGCACCTCGCTGACCCTGTGGTAAACCTTCCCGTCTGCGGAGAAGTTGCTGCTCCCTGGAAGCAGGTAGCAGAGGAACGGCGGCTCCGGCGATTCCCCTTCCGCAAAGTGGTCATAGGCATAGGGGATGCCTATGCTGTCCAAGACCGATAACAATGTTTCCATCTCATCCCTCCAGTGCCTTTCGGATTTCTTCTTCTAGATATTCCATGCCTTTCTGCTCTGCGGAAGCGATATGGGGCTGGGCAGATACGCGCCCGCCGCCGCGCTTGGCGTGTCCGAATTCGAGAAGGTGAGCCAGCTGGTAGCGGTTCCTGGAATGCACTGCCACCGTCAGGCTGCTGGAGGTTTCCTTCATCTTTTTCACTGCCCAGCTTTTTGCGTAGTCCCCAGTGTTTTTTGGCGCATGGGAGCGGATGTCGTTCTTTACCACATCCCCGGCGTCTTTGACTGCCTGCTTTACATCCTCGACGGCAAGGTCCGCATATTCCTCAAGAGTGTCCATGATTGCATCCGCCAGACTGCCGACCGGAACATTTCTCTCCATACTCATCGCCTCGCTTTCTGGCATTTGAGCTTTACGGATTTCTTCTTGAAATTCTGGTGGTCAATGCCAAGGATGTTATAAATCTCATCGGCATAAACGACACGGTATTTGTCAGACGTAAACTCGGACACAGCTTTACACCATCGGATGGTAAAGTCGGCCTTGGTGTTATCCACCACCGTCCCAGCGGAGGTGTTCTCATTTGGAGATTCCCCACTGATAGTGGCATAGCAGGAATAGAAATCCACCCACTCATTGATGTGGTTTCCGATGGCATCCACCACGACAGTGTTTTTCTGGACCTTGATCTTCCGGTTCAACAAAGCCACGTCCATCAGAAGCCCTCCTTCCGATTTCCGAACAGGAGCGCCCGAAGCGTCAGGTTTAAGGCGCGGTGGTCGGCTTCCTCCCGGTGTTCATAGAAATATGCCGCCGTAAACATCACGGCGATCTTCCCGTTCTGTGCTGCGGCAAGGTCATCCTCACTGTCCGTGCGCAGGATATCCATGCACTGCCTTACAGCGGCGCGGATCATTCCTTCAATCAGGGTATCGTCATCCCCATAATCCACCCGGAGATAATTCTTCATTTCTTCCAGTGTCACCATCGGCCTCACCTCCATAAAAAGACAGGAGCGGTACAGTTGCCCACACCGCCCCGGTTATCCTCATTAGCCCGCAGATCCGGCTTTCTGTACCAGCACCTTCACAGCCTCCGGCAGGATCATCTTGCCGTCCACTCTCTGGGAACCAAGGAATCCTACCTGGCCGTTTGCCGCATACAGCTCGTTCAGGCGTTTAAAGGAACGCCCCTGGCGGTCTGCGATCCAGTAATAAGAGAAATCGCCGAAAGCGATGGTCTTTGCACCAGCCGCGATCACCGGCATATAGGCAGAGGTCTTCACCGGCCTGCCAAGCAGGGTATCCGGCGTACCGGCCGCCAGGGACGGCTGCCACAGGTACTGGCCCTGGCTGTCCTTCAGCTTGCGGATGGCCTTGATGGTGGAATCGTTCAGAACCCACACCGCTTTCTTGCGGTAAGGCGCCTTCAGGGAGTAGAACAGGTCGATCAGTTCATCAGCGGTAATCGCGGTGGCAGACGCGGCGGTGATGCCGGTCTCCGCGCCGCCGCTTGCCGCCAGGATGCCCAGGGGCTTGCCGGAGCCGTCCCCGGTAAAGAAGGCTTCCTCCTCCTTGGCGCCGATGCGGCGGGCAAACTCGCGGGAGATGTAGCTTTCCAGGTCAAAGACGCTGTCGTTCAACAGTTCCTCGGAAACCTTGATCATCGTCCCCAGCTTGTACGCCCCGATGGACACCTGACCGAAGGAGTCATCGCTCTCGATGTAGGCGCCTTCCTCGTCAATCCAGGAGGCAGTTCCCTTGGACGCCACCACCGGGATCTTCCGGTCGCCGCTGGAGGTCTGGATCACCTTGGCAAGCTGGCGGAATATATTTTCTTCCTCCAACGCCTCCACCAGGGTGCGCTCATACTCATCCGGCACCAGATACCCGCCCTCGGAATCCGTGCCGATCTGCAGCGCGTTCAGCACCGCAGGCATCGGTGCTTTGGAACGCATCATGTTCCAGAAGTTCCGGCGGTACTCATCGGCGGCGCGGCCGGTCTTGGTGTCTTCCTTGCCGTTCATGGGCTTGCCCGTCAGGGGCTTGTTCACCGGGCGGTTCAGTTCCGCCTCCAGAGCCTCCTGGCGTTCCAGGCGGGCGATCTCCTTGCCCAGGTCGGTGATCTCCTGCTCCATGCGGGTGTAGGCGGCATCATCCTCTGCGGACAGCACGCCCTTATCGGTCCTGTGGGAATCCAGGAATGCTTTCGCCGCTTCCCACGCCTTTGCCCTTTTTTCTCTCAGTTCTAAAATCGTCATGGTCATGTCCTCCTTAAAATCTCAATAAATCAAGCCGCTCGTAGAGGCTGTCTACGCTGCGGCCTGCCGGTTTGTTTTTCGGTTTCGTGGTACATTTCGCCGCGATCTTATCCATGAGGGAATTGACCACAGCTGCTTTGGAATACAGCATGGACACCGCAGGCGGCTCCATGTCCTCCGGAATCTCCGACCGTGTCAGGACATCATCGGCAAAGCCAAGCTCCACCGCCTTGTTCGCGTCCATCCAGGTTTCCGCATCCATCAGATGGGAGAGCTTGGCGCGGGACAGCCCGGTCTTGATCTCATAGGCATTGATGATGGAATCCTTGACACTTGCAAGCATCTCGATGGCTTTCTGCATCTCGGCGGTATCGCCCATCGCTACGGTCATGGGGTTGTGGATCATCATCATGGACACCGGGCTGACCAGCACACGGGTCCCAGCCATAGCGATCACGCTCGCAGCGGATGCCGCGATGCCGTCAATCTTGACCGTGACATTGTGCGGATAGTCCATCAGCATGTTATAGATCTGGGCGGCCGCCACACAGTCCCCGCCGGGGCTGTTGATCCAGACGGTAATATCACCGTCCCCGGCCATCAGTTCCTCTTTGAAAAGCTGGGGCGTGACGTCATCGTCAAACCAGCTTTCCTCGGCGATGGTGCCGTTTAAGAACAGCGTCCTCGCTGTCGGAGCCGTTTCCGTCTCCGCCTGGTTCTTCCACTTCCAGAACTTCTTCATCGGGGTCTTCCTCCTTTCCTCGTCCTCACAAGCTCCGTATCGCTCGTTTCCACGCAAGCGTGAAAAGCTCGTTCACTTCGCTGCTCGTCCTCTTCCCACAAAGCCTCTGGCTTTGCGGGAGTCCTATTAGGTTCTGTATCTGCAAAAGCCCCGGCATTTCCAAGCGGGAGCATATTGCCGTTGATAAGGTACAGGTCTCCGCCTTCCTCGGCAGGGATGCGGTCCATGTTCTCCAGTTCCCGGATATCGTTGGCGCTCATCCAGCCGTTCTGCCTTGCCGTGGCATAGCCGTTCATCCTGCTGGCATAATCGCCCCGGAGCAGCCCCTCCACATTGAACTTGGCAAAATATCGTTTCTTTTCCTCTGGGGAAAACAGCGTCCGCTGGATGGACTGCTCCCATCGCACCAGCCAGGGCTCCAGCGTGTATTTCACGAACTCCAGGGACTGCTGCTCAATATTGGAGAAGCTGGACTTTTCCAGGTCGCCCACCATGTGGGGCGGCACCCGGAAAATCCGGGCGATCTCGTTGATCTGGAATTTCCTCGTTTCCAGAAACTGAGCCTGTTCCGGAGAGATGCCAATGGGCGTGTATTTCATGCGCTCCTCCAGCACGGCGATCTTGTTGCTGTTGCCGCTGCCGCCAAAGGTGGACTGCCAGCTCTCCCGGACACGCTGTGGGTCTTTGATTGTTCCCGGATGTTCCAGCACACCGCCGGGAGCCGCGCCGTTGGCAAAGAACTTGGCCCCGTACTCCTCGCAGGCAATCGCCATGCCGATAGCGTTCTTTGCCATAGCGATGGGAGAATACCCCACCAGCCCGTCAAAGCCAAGCCCTGGGATATGCAGCACATCGGAAGGATGAAGCCGGACAAGACTGCCTTTGACTGTAGGCGCGTCATCCATGCTGACGGTGTATTCGTAATAAAGCTGCCCATTGCTGTCACGATTAACTGTCATCCGATCCGGCATCAAAGGATAGAGGGCGATGACCTCACCTTTGCCGTTGCGGATGATCTGTGCGTAGGCGTTGCCCCACAGGAGCAGGTGCGTCATGAGCGTTTCCCGGAACACGAAGGAACTCATCTCCGGGTTCGGCTCGTCATGCAGCAAAAGATACAGCGGATGGTCGATGGCTTTCTCCTTGCCGCCGTCCTCCTTATAGCGGTAAAGGTGCAGCGGCAGACCTGCCACAGCCTCCGCCAGGATGCGGACACAGGAGTACACGGCAGTCATCTGCATGGCAGACCGCTCATTGACCCGCTTGCCCGCAGAGCTTCCGCCAAAGAAAAAGCTGTAGGCGCTGCCTGAAGTACGGTTTTGGGGCTTATCCCTGGAACGGAAAAGCCCGGAAAAGATACCCATATCGAATCACCGTCCTTTCAGATAAACAAAAGGCCCCGGCTGTCATAGACCGAAGCTCCCGTATCGTTGCCGCAGCGGATCGCACGGTCAAGCCCCATGATGGTGGCGATTGCCCCGTCGATCTTTTCTGTGGATTTTTCCTTGTCCGCCTTGATGTTGCCGGCCGGGTCGGTACGGATGAAGATGTTATCCATCATCCACCGCAGCACCGGGTGCCCGCCGTGGACGATTTTCTCCTCAAGCACCAACTTCATCAGTTCTTTGGTCGGCGGGGACATATCCTTAAATCCCTGCCCGAATGGGACTACCGTAAAGCCCATGCCCTCCAGGTTCTGCACCATCTGCACAGCGCCCCAGCGGTCAAAGGCAATCTCCCGGATGTTGAACCGCTCGCCCAACTGTTCGATGAATTTCTCGATGTAGCCATAATGCACCACGTTGCCTTCTGTAGTCATCAGCGTCCCCTGGCGTTCCCACAGGTCGTAGGGGACATGGTCCCGCCGGACACGGAGATCCAGTGTTTCCTCCGGTATCCAGAAGTATGGAAGGATATAGTATTTATCCTCCTCATCCAGCGGCGGGAACACCAGCACAAAAGCCGTGATGTCCGTGGTGGAGGACAGGTCCAGCCCGCCGTAGCAGATGCGCCCCTCCAGATTGTCCTCGGAAACCGGGAAGGCACAGGCGTCCCACTTGTCCATTGGCATCCAGCGGACGGACTGCTTCACCCACTGGTTGAGCCTGAGCTGCCGGAAAGCGTTTTCCTCGCCGGGGTTCTGTTTCGCGGATTCACAGGCGGCTTTGACCTTGTCGATTCCCACCGTGATGCCAAGGGAGGGGTTTGCCTTTTTCCAGACCTTGGGGTCCGTCCAGTCCTCATCCTCAGCAGCGCCGTAAATGACGGAGTAGAAGGTAGGATCGACCTTCCGTCCCTCCGCAATGTCGATGGCTTTCTGGTGTACCTCGTAGCAGATGGAGTTGGTATCATTGCCGGCCGTAGTGATCAGGAAATACAGCGGCTGCATCCGGGCGTCACCGGAACCCTGGAGCATGACGTCAAAGAGTTTCCGGTTGGGCTGGGTGTGAAGTTCATCGAAGATCACGCCGTGAGTGTTGAAACCGTGCTTGTTCGCCACATCCGCTGAAAGCACCTGGTAGGAGCTGTTGGTGGGCAGGTAAGTGATCTTCTTCTGGGATTCCAGGATCTTCACCCGCTTGGAAAGCGCCGGGCAGAACCGCACCATATCCACCGCCACATCAAAGACGATCTTTGCCTGGTTGCGGTCGGCGGCACAGCCATACAACTCGGCCCGTTCCTCGCCGTCCCCGCACAGGAGCAGAAGCGCCACAGCGGCGGCAAGCTCCGACTTGCCCTGTTTCTTGGGGATCTCGATATACGCTGTGTTGAACTGGCGGTAGCCGTTAGGCTTTAACACGCCGAACAGGTCGCGGATGATCTGCTCCTGCCAGTCGATCAGTTCAAAGGGCTTTCCTGCCCAGGTACCCTTGGTATGGCAGAGGGACTCGATGAACATCACCGCGTAGTCGGCGGCGTCCTTATCGTAGTGCGAGGTCTTCGCCATAAACTTTGTAGGCTTGTATTTCTTCAGTTTCCGCATAGACACCACCTCCCGAATGGCATAAAAATAGCACCGGCTATTTCTAACCGATGCTGATAAAGTTTTTTTGGCTTTCATTCAATAAACTGGAAGTTAATGCTGTTTAACAATGGCACACAATTCTTTTACATAGAGATCGGCATGGTTGATGGAAAACTCTCCATGATACATAGCTGGAAGGACATTTAAGCTGCTTTTTTCCAGCGTTTCATGCAGCTTTCTTGCAGAAAGCAAGATACGTTTGTTTTCCCGCTCCCCGACAAACAAATGAATTTCTGCCACACACTCTCCAAGAGACCTCTTCATGAAATACATAGAACTTTCTTGTAAAAACGCAATCATATTTTGCTTCGTAATACCGCAAGTATCTTGATAATAGTCATTAAAGAGTTCCGGTTTCATTCGGAGTGAACGAAATTGCAGTTTAGAAAACCATTTTTGCCGAATCAACTCATAACAGCTTCCAAATGCCGGCTTAATCAACGAATAAGTTAGTTTGGATGGAATGGCCGCTGCGCTCTCGACCATTGCAAAACGGCAAAGGTCTTTTCGCCGAGATAACATTTCAAGTAATATTTGACCGCCGAGAGATAACCCACCAATCAGCAATACCGAACCTCCAAAGTTCTTATCAATAAAAGAAATGATTTCAGCGGCATTGTCTTCGATTGTTGTGAAATTTTCATCGCTTCCTGCGTGACCATCCAATATCGGGATAATTATCCGAAAATCATTTTGAAGTCGTTCAGACACTTCTCGGTAATTCCACCATGACAAGCCGCCGCCATGCAGAAGAATAATCACATCTCGATTCTGTTTACCGTATTCTTTGTATTGCAACTTGCCTCACCTCACTGCCAATTTCCGATTTGTCTCTATCAAGACATCTTTATTATACAGGAATGTTGTTAGTTTTCAACCAGGCAGTCTTTCCATATGCCGATGGATCGTCTCAATGATCTGCTCCTGCTCAGACGGCTCCACGCCGATGGACTGGAGCGCCTGTCTTGTGCCGCAGTCCGGGCAGATGAGCGTTTCGTTGTCCTCCCGCGAGAGTGCCGGAGCGCCGTGGTAGGCCCTGCCGCACAGCGGGCAGACCGCCATCCGGATCACATTATCCTTCATATCCGCATACCTCCCTGCATTTATCATAGGCATCAACCAGGACGTTTTTATCAAAGCGGAAGGTGTCGTATCCTTCCAAGCAAGTCCGCATATAGAAATTGCTCGGAACCCCAACTGGCCTGTCCTCATGCATGATGTAGGCAAAAGCCGTCACCGTCCGGCGCTTCCCTGTGCGGATGCCTTTGTACTGAAGTTTAATATCCCGCTTGTAGTAGAAATTGGGGAATCCCTCGTAGCGGTCGAGGGCTGCCTCATCTGAAGCTGTCACCTCCCAGAGCACCACCGGAACCCTGCCATCTCCGCATTCCTCAATCGTAAGGTAAGAGCCAGTCCTGCTCCCCTTGAAAAGAAGCTCCCAGCCTGTAAGGACAGCCGTCCCAAGGACTCTGGCTCCGGGACACCGCCGCATCATCTGCCGGACATTTAAGTTACTTCCGTAGGCAATGTAGTATCGTTTCTCCATAATCAAAACCATCCTTTCCGAAGATTCTTCTACCACCTTAAGACCGCCAATGCGGTCGGGGTGGGCCTGTAGCTATGACCTTCAAGCGGCGTTCCTGCCATGCCGGAAGGCGGTGTCACCGGAAAGGTTCCTGGTAAGGAAATCCCTGGCTGTGGTGAATTCCCCGCCGATAAATCCCAGGCGGAGGAGCCAGGTCCTCATGGCGTATTTGGGATTTTCGTTCTGCTGGGGCTTGGGGCTTGCCGTCCGCACATCCTTTGCCATCTGGGAAAGCGCCAAGCAAAGCTGGATGTAGCTTTTGAGCTGCCCTGCATGGATGCCGCCCCTGCGCTTTTCGGTCGGCTCATCGAATTGGAAGAGCCGGAACTCGATGGTTGCTTTGGTAAAGGTGGCGTGGAGGTTCAGCATGTGGTAGCGGCTCCCGTTGTAGTGGCGGCTCCTGCCGTGATCCTCGCCGTGGCTTCCGTACCAGATATCCGCAAGCCCTGCCATCGTCTTTGGCTTCTGCTTATTGACCGCTTCCAGAAATCTTGGATCCACCGTGCGGCAGTAGCGGCTCATGCGGTAGTGGTCAAGCTTTAAGGCTTCCGCGATCAGGCTCTCGTGGCTTGCCATGATGTTGGCGAGGTTCCTAAGCGTCTGCGGCGTGTGTCCGTTTGCCCCGATGTGGATGTGTACCCCGCATCCCCTGGAAGCATCGCTCTTTGCGCCTGCGTGCCGGAGCTGCCTGCAAAGCTCCTGCAGAGTTCCGATGTCCCCGTAGGTCAGGATCGGGGTGACCAGTTCGCATTTCTGCTCATCCGGCCCTGCGATGGAAACGTCCTTCTGGAATTTCCACTCCCTGCCGTCTGCGTCCCAAGCGCTCCAGGTGCTGTATCCGTTCCTGTCTGCGGTATCCTTGTATCTGCCGGTCCCGAAAAACTCTGCGGCGGTCTTCGCTGCTTTCCGGCGGGTGATGCTGTTCATCTCGACCTCGACTCCGATGGTCTGTTCCTTCATCCTTTTGATCTGCATCGCGGTTCTTTCTGTCATGGTGTGTACCTCCTCGTGGTTTGGTTTCCGTGGGGCTGTTCCCTTCCGGTAGTCTATATATCACTCTGAAGCACACAGATAGCAAGTCAATCCGCAGGCATAAGCTACACAAATATCCGTGCCGTAAGAGCCGCATTTTTTGTGTATCTTATGGCGTGTTTTCCTCATCAGAACAGATTCCGCAGCCGGAGAGAAGCTGTGCATAAACGGCTGTATACCGTTCACATTCCGCACCCTCAGAACCCGCAATACATCTTAAGAAGAAGTCTGCCGCTTCCTTTCTGGAATCCCATACCTTGATCTTTCCGTAGCATATGGTAGTCACGGCATCAAGCTTTCTGACCAGATCTTCGCTGTAAACCACGTTTAAGCCGCTGCCGTTGTCCCACCGCATGAGAAGGGATCCGGTATCATCCACGCCAAGGACTGTCCCTTTCGTTCCGGCAGGCGGGGCCTGTGCATCATCCATCCGGATCAGCTCCACCCGTGTGCCTGCGGGATATTCCCTTCGGATACTCTCCGCAGTTTCTCTACTCGGATATTTCATCGCCGGGCACCTCCTTCTTAGCGCCGCTTTTGAAAGCGGAAGAGCCTGTCAGGTTCTTTAACAGGATTTTTCTTTCAGTTTTATATTCCGCCCCGATAAATCCGAGCCGGAGCAGGAAACAGCGGAACGCATACTTCTCATTCTCCACAGCCTTTTCTGTAACCGTTACCCGTTTGGCATTTTTGCTCATCCCGCAGAGTGCGGAAATGAAATGGGTGTAAGCCTGGACCGCATCAGTATCCGGAAGTTCTGTGAACCAGGGGAACGATGCCCGGTCTTCCAAAATTTCGATTGGAAGAGCATCCACACCAAGTGCCTTTTTAATGAGACTGCCCTTAGCATCCAGCAGTCTGGTAAGATTGCCAACGGCCACCTTGTCCAGCGGTATCTCAACTGTAAGTCCAAGGGCCGTACCCTGTTGTGCATTGTCCGGAGAGGCCCCGGTATCTGCAGCCCCCATATCTTCCATGATGGGATCTGCCTTTACAGTCTCTGCAGTCCCTTTCGTATCTCTTTCAGAATCTTCCATTTCTCCCTCTGCAGGAGCTTCTACCAGATCCTGCAGCTCACATTCAAAGCCTGCCGCTGCGACAGCCTCAAGCACCCGTTCGTTCTCCGCTCTGTCGGTGTGGTCGTCAAAACAGAGCGTCCCGTCCCTGGTAACCGTGAAATAACCGATCTTGTAATTGCAGGTCGGCATATATTGGTATTCCGCCCTTGCCCCAGTAATATCGGAGATGATCTTTACCAGTTCCTTCCGCCTTGCGCCTGTCACGTTATATCTGATTTCCATGTGCGTCCCTCCTTCGGTTTTGGTAGTACATTCATCACTCTTTACGCCGTAAATAGCAAGCGGATACTGCACATTTTGCCGTAGAAGAAACGCCGGATTATCCCTCCGGTAACTGTGCATAGTACACAATGCCGGAAAGCACAAAATAGACGTTGGGAAGCGCCACGCCGTTGCCCCACATTTTATATTCGGCGCTGTCGGAGTGGGGATCTTTCAGCCACTTGACGATCTGGTTCCGGCTCTTTGGCCTGGAGGAAGTTCCCACAACCAGTCGGTGTGTCTCAAACACCTCTGTCCAGAATTCGATCTCATCCTCAGACGGCTCGTCTGTCCCAAGCCCGGCGCACCACCAATCGGGAAAGCCCTGCAGCCTTGCGCACTCGGTGGGCGTTAATCTGCGGACAATGTACTCCGGCTCGGTTTCGTTTACCACAGGCGGGTCCTTATAGTCCCTTGCCATCAGGGTCGGGGACTGTTCCTTCAGCGTCTGGGTATAATTGCCGGTGGTCATACAGTAAGCCACCGCATGACGGTCGGCGGCATCCAGCGTAAAGGACACATCCTCGTTGACACCACTGCCCTGGGGACCGTTCTTATCTGCCCGGCCAATCATGGAACCCTGCAGGGCCACCACAGCCATGCCGCCCTGGTTGCAGGTGGGATTGCCGCCGCTCCTGTCCAGGCACCGGGAGGTGTCCGCTTCATAAAAACCGCTGTGGGGATTGTCCGACAGCATGGAGTGGCTCTGCTTGGAACAGATGCCATAAACCTTCGGCACGAACACCGTCTGGTCGTTGCTGCATCCCAGCGTGGCAGATTTATTCTCCTGGAGCAGTGCGCCCTTGCCTCCGCCATCACAGCCGGAGCGGATCTTCAGCGTCTTAGGCGTCTCCACTACAAAGGGCTGGTTGTTGCCGCCCATGCCATAGGTAGCGTTGACCGTGGGTGCCGTCTCCAAAGGTCCTGTGTATCTGGTGTCCTGGCTATGGTTTTCATAAACCGTCGCCGGCACCGTCCCGGCACGGAGAGTGGGAGAGGTTTCCTCCTCATATCCGATCCCTCTTGCCTGTGCGGAATGCTCGGTACAGAAGCCCGCCGAACCTATCACGCAAGGCGGGTGCCCGTGGTTTTCCGCTCGGAGCGTTGCCGCAACGTCCTCCGTCACATTCATGCGGCTGCCGCCCTGGTCGTTCAGGCAGACGCAGCCTGACGCTCCAGCGCCTTCCTCAAAAGTTCCGGCAGTTCCTTGCCACGAACGGAAGCCCTGCGGAGTATACCCAGACACGCCTTCGGACTCAAATAGTATTTTTCCGGCACTCCCGCCTGCAAAATCTGCGACAAGGTAGATACGTTTTCTGCGCTGGGGGACTCCCCAGTACTGCGCATCAAATACCCGCCATGCGAGACTGAAATCGTCCGCCACGATTTCCCCAGCGTTTGCCCATCTCTCAGGTCGAGGAGTATGAATTTCGTATCCTTTGACCGAGCAGATTTTTTCGAGGACGGACTGGAAGTCCGCGCCCTTGTTGGAACTGAACGCGCCGGGGACATTCTCCCAGACGATGTACCTTGGATATTTTCCATCGGTTGCACACCTCATTTCTTTTACAATCCGCATTGCCTCATAAAAGAGGTTACTCCGTGAGCCGTCAAGCCCAGCTCTTTTCCCGGCAATGCTCATGTCCTGGCAGGGCGAGCCGAAGGTAATGACATCCACCGGCTCAATTTTCCCACCGTCCATCCGGGAGACATCGCCGTAATGCTTCATAAACGGCAGCCGTTTTGTGGTCACCCGGATAGGGAACGGCTCGATCTCTGAAGCCCACACCGGGGTAATGCCACAGAGCAGGCCGCCCAATGGGAATCCGCCGGAGCCATCAAACAGGCTGCCGAGGGTCAATTTATTCATCTGGTACCTCCACCTCTTTTACAAGGTCGGAGTACATCATCTTTTCTCCGTTTCTCTCCACAAAAATATCCTCCGGCGGGATGCCGTTCTCCACGGCCCTGCGGAGGATGACCGAAGCATATTTCTCATCCAGTTCCATCATGCAGCACACTCGGTTCATCTGCTCGCAGGCCATCATGGTGGAGCCGCTGCCGCCAAAAGTGTCGATCACCACAGCGTTCTCCTGGGTGGAGTTCCCGATAGGGTACCCCAGCAGATCCAAGGGCTTGGAAGTCGGGTGGTTGGCGTTGCGCTTCGGTTTATCGTAGTTCCAAATGGTGGTCTGCTTGCGGTCGGAGTACCAGGGGTGCTTCCCGTTCTGCAGGAATCCATACAGTACCGGCTCATGCTGCCACTGGTAGTCAGAGCGTCCCAGCACCAGGGAGTTCTTTACCCAGATACACACGCCCGCCAGATGGAACCCGGCGTCAATGAACGCTTTCCGGAAGTTCAGCCCCTCGGTATCCGCATGGAACACATAGGCCACACCGCCTTTCTCCAGATGCTCCGCCATGCACTTAAAAGCAGAGAGGAGGAAGTTATAAAACTCCTCGTCTTTCATGGAGTCGTTCTGAATGGTCAGGCCACTGGAACTTTTGAAAGAGACGCCATAGGGCGGATCCGTCACAATAAGGTTGGCCTTCCTGCCAGCCATGAGCAGGGCCACATCCTCAGCGGAGGTGGCGTCCCCGCACACAAGGCGGTGCCGGCCCACTGTCCAGACATCGCCCCGCTCCACAAAGGAGGCTTTTTCCAATGCAGCGGTCAGATTGAAATCATCATCCCTGGCTTCGCTGCCAGAATCATCCGCAAACAGGTCGGTCAGTTCCTTCTCATCAAAGCCGGTAAGCAGCGGGTCAAAGTCCATGCCCTGCAGAGACTCGATCTCCACCCGCAGAAGTTCCTCATCCCATCCGGCGTCCATCGCCATGCGGTTGTCCGCAATAATATATGCTTTCTTCTGCGCCTCGGTGAGATGGTCGGCAAATACACAAGGAACTTCTGTGATGCCTTCCTCCTTTGCCGCCAGGATTCTGCCGTGGCCGGCGATCACATTGAAATCCCGGTCGATGATGATGGGATTGATAAATCCGAACTCCCGGAGGGATGAGCGGAGTTTCGTGATCTGCTCCGGGGAGTGGGTGCGGGCGTTGTTCACATAGGGCACCAGCTTGGCAATGGGCACAAGCTGCATTTCCGTTGTAGTCTTCATCGCACCAGCCCCCATTCCGCAAATTTCTCAAAACCGCCAAGCCCCTGGATGTATTTCCGGGCGGTTTCCACGATCTCACGATAGGGAACACCGTCCACTGTATCGTCCCCGATGGCACAGCACAGTTCTACCGTTCTTCCGGTTTCCTGCGCCTTCAGCCATGTGTAGATGTTTACAGACACATCCGCTTTGGAGAGGTCTTTCCCATGAAGCCCGCCGCCCGTCACGGAATCGGCCATATCTGAGCCGAGCTTACGATTGGTCGCACCGGAGTCCACATCCGTGCCGCCTGTCCAGTCGCCCAGGGGATTGACCTCGGCGGTAGGATACAGCTTTTGCAGTTCCTCTGTGGGCGCATTGCTCTGGCAAAGGATCAGCCTTGCCTCGTCAATGATGTACTTCCCATCCGAAGGGTAAGTGTGATACACACTTTTCGCGATTTCACAGAGTGCTTTCTGCTCCTCCGTGACCGGCACCCCTTTGAAAACGCCGTTGTCGCCGCAGCGGATTCCTTCCGCCTGGTTACCGGCGAGGTTCCCGTCCTGCGGCACTTCCACATAATCTGTATAGAGATCCCCAGCGATACGCTTCACGACAGCGTCCACTTCATCCGGCGGGATGTGTACCGAACTCTCCGCAATGATGTGGCAGACGCCGTGGCCGATGAGGACTTCCACAGCGATCCTGGGATTTTCCTCTTTCCTATACGCCGCATCCACCAGAGCGCCGGTGATGCGGTCCGCCACCTTATCCGGGTGGCACGGATTTACTTTTTCAAACACAGGTTTCACCCCTTCCTTGCGCGGAGCAGACGCTCCATCAGATCGTCCTGGGGAGAGACCTCCCCGTAATCGGTGCTGCAGTTTTCTTTCACGATTTGGAAAATCTCGTTCCAGAGCCGCACCGCCTGGTTCATATAGTTGATGCCAATGTTAATAAACGGAGACGGGATTGGCTTCTGGGTGGTCGGGTGCTTAGAGAGGAAGCCCATGCGGTTGGTCATCTCCTCGCACTGAATCCACCGGGCGCTGCACATGGCATACCGCTCCAGAAGCTGGGGGGACACCTTTGCCGCGCAGCCCACCTTCTTTAGCCACTCCCAGGTTTTCGTGTATATCTCTTCCGCCTGGAGCGTACTCCCGTCACGCTGCTCGGCAGAGAGAAACTCATGGGGCTTTGGCATATCGACACCCTCGACTTCGGGAATGTCCAGCACTTCCAGCCTGCGTCCGCCCAGATTGCCATTCTCGGCTTTTTCCTTGACCGCAGACTTTTTTCTTCCCGCACCGGGTCTCGCACCGCCGCGCCCGCCTGTGTTGTTGGATTTTGTCGGCATTTTCTCACCCCTTTTCCGCAAAAATATAGCAGCCGCAGCCGGCTGCCCTTAATTACCCTTTTGAAAACGCTTTTTTCATACGCGCGACCCCGCGCCCGTTCCCACGGGACAGAGCCGTAGAGATTTTGACCGCCCCTGGGTCATAAAAAATTTACAATGAGTAGGTTGAATTTATCCTATTTTCGGATATAATAAAAGTAACAAAAGCCAAGGAGGTTTTCCTATGAACATTAATACAAATAACCTTGTCTCTATCACTGAAGCAAACCAGAACTTCTCCAAGGTTGCTCGCCTTGTAGATGAGAGCGGGGCGGTTGTCATATTAAAGAACAACGTGCCGCGTTACCTTGTCATGGAGTTTTCGGCAGCAGAACAGGAGCAGGTTGCTGCCGATGAGGATGTTATGGCTATTTCAAAGCGCCTGATTGAGAAGAACCGTCAGGCTTACGAGGTGCTTGCCAAATGATTCGGCTTTCTAAGCACCAGATCCTTCTTATCCACGACCAGCTTATTGCCGAGACTGGCGGATCGTCTGGTCTGCGTGACGAGGGGATGCTTGACTCTGCATTAAATGCTCCATTCCAGTCTTTTGGTGGAGAAGATATGTATCCATCTCTCCAGCAAAAGGCAGCCCGGCTTTGCTTCGGACTTGTCAAAAATCATCCATTTGTGGACGGAAACAAGCGGATCGGTGCACACGCAATGCTTGTGTTTCTTGCTCTCAATGGCATCGAACTGCGGCATTCACAGACAGAGCTTTCCGATGTGATCCTTCAGCTTGCCGCCGGAGAAATTGAATCAGCAGACTTGTTACGCTGGATTCTGGCACACCAGGTTTAAAAGCTGTCCTCCACTGGATGGCTTTTTCCATGCCATCTGTCACCGCGCTCCGCATGGACCTTCGCATGGCACGAAGAACACAGCGACATCAGGTTCTCGTCTCTATGGTCGCCGCCTTCAGCCAGAGGCTTGATGTGATGCACTTGCTCCGCCTTGATGAGCCTGCCTTCCTGTTGGCACCGCTCACAAAGCGGGTGTGCATTCATATAGCGGTCACGGATGCGTTTCCACGCACGTCCATATTTTCGTTTGGTTGCCGGATCCCGGTCATACTTTTCATAACGCTGGTTCTCCAGTTTCTGATGCTCCTCACAGAATCTGCCGTCTGTCAGCTTAGGACAGCCGGGGTAGGAACACGGTCGCTTTGGTTTCTTTGGCATCGGATCACCTCCTCCGGGCATAAAGAAAGCCCTCACAGGTTTGCTCCCATGAAGGCTCTTCTGTATTCTACTTCGCTATTGTAATGATATCACAGGATGGGTGTGCCATACTGTGCCAAATCGTGCCAACTTTCAATCCGGGATGATAAAATTCTGCAGAGCCGCTCCGTGTATGCGGTGTACCGTGCGAAGCGACACATTCAGCATCCTTGATATCTCCTCCCAGGAGCAGTTGTCTAGGTATCGGTAACGGAGAACCAGCTGTTCCTCACGGCTGTCAAGTCTGTCGATTGCCGCATTAATGGCTTCCTTGAGACACACCAGATACGTCACCTTTTCTGCTACATCTCTCTGGAGTGCATCAATTTTCTCAAGGCATCGGACAAAAGGGGCTTCTGTCGGCTTGTTTGGATTGTAATGCGGTTCAAAATTGCTGCCTGAGACGCTGCTCGATAGATCTCTCCAGTAGTCAATCTCACGAAGGCGGCAGTTAATAAGCGCGTCCAGGTGCCGCGCCTGGTTTAAATATTCTTTAGCGGTCATGCGCCCACCTCCTTCTGCAGGAAGCGAATCAGCATCTCGCCGTCCACATCTGTAAGTGCCGAGTACCACTGCGAACGGAAGAATCGCTCGTTCTCACGCTTATCAGCTTGCGCCGTCCTGTTCCGGGAGTTGGCTTTCAGGCTTTTCAGCGCCATGCGGTAATCCTTTACAGCCTGGAGAATGATGGCATTTGCAAGGTTCTCGTAAATCGTAATATCGCTCATGTTCGCACCTCCGAAATTTTGATCCTCGGATTGGCACGGATTTTCATAGATTTTCTCAGATTTTCAAGTCCGCTTTCACGGCATCGATCAGCGCCGTCTGGGTATGCTCCTTTTGGGAGAGGGCTTTCATGATACGTTCATCAATGGTGCCCTTTGTGACGATGTGCTGTACCACCACAGTTTCAGAAGTCTGCCCCTGCCGCCAGAGACGGGCGTTGGTTTGCTGATAAAGTTCCAGACTCCAGGTTAACCCGAACCATACGATAGTGAAACCGCCTCTCTGAAGATTCAGCCCATGTCCCGCCGATGCCGGGTGGATCAATGCTACCGGGATCTCACCGTTATTCCATTTGCAGATGCTGGACGTGTCACCCAGCCGGGAGAATGGAATATGCAGTTTTTGCAGCCTTTCCGAAATACGTGTCAGGTCATGCTTGAACCAGTAAGCCACCAGAAGCGGTTTGCCGTTTGCGGCTTCAATGATATCCTCCAAAGCGTCCAGCTTGCGGTCGTGGATACGGATGGCCTTACCGCCATCGTCGTAAATTGCGCCGTTCGCCATCTGGGACAGTTTCCCGGAGAGGGAGGCGGCGTTGGAAGCGGTGACATCTGCATTACCCAGCGACAGCACCAGCTCCTGCTTCAAGTCGGTGTATTTTTCCCGCTCATCCTCGGAAAGCTGGACCGTGTATTCGCTGCTGACCAGCTTTGGCATCTGCAGGTGGTCGGCGGACTTCATAGAGATGGTGATATCCGAAATCTGCCGGTAGATGGCGTCCTCTGCATAGGGCAGCGGCTTGTAGGAGTAGATGATCTGGCCGTTTCGCTTGTCCGGCGTGAAGTAATCGGTGCGGTACTTGGTAATGAACCGTCCAAGCCGCTGTCCCATGTCCAGGATGCGGAACTCCGCCCACAGATCCATCAAGCCGTTAGAAGCGGGAGTGCCGGTCAGCCCGACGATACGGCTAACCTTGGGTCTGACCTTCAACAGCGACTTGAACCGCTTTGTCTGGTGGTTTTTGAAGGAGGACAGCTCATCGATCACCACCATATCGAAGTCAAAGGGAATGCCGCTCTCATCAATGAGCCACTGAACGTTTTCTCGGTTGATGATGTAGATGTCGGCCTGTCTCATCAACGCCGCCCGGCGTTGGGCTTCCGTTCCGACAGCCACGGAGCAGATGAGATCCTGAAGGTGATCCCACTTATCCGCTTCAGACGTCCATGTGTCCCGCGCCACTCTTAAGGGTGCGATGACCAGCACTTTATGGACCTCGAAGCTGTCAAACAGCAGGTCGGCTATGGCTGTCAGCGTGATGCTGGTTTTTCCCAGGCCGCAGTCCAGGAAGATAGCGGCTGCGGGGTGTGTCTCAATGTAATCCACCGCATATTTCTGATATTCATGAGGTTCGTATCTCATCCAGTATCCCTCCAATCTGCTTCGTATCGTCCAGCACATACACCGGAAATCCCAGCCGCCGCAAAAGCCTGTGTCGGGAAAGTTGCAGCGGTCGCGGCTTTTCTCCCGGAGCCTTGACTTCAACAAAGCCTAACCGTCCATTCGGCAGCAGCACCATGCGGTCCGGCATACCGTCAAAACCGGGAGATACGAGCTTGGGGCAGATGCCGCCGGCTTGTTTGACCGCCAGGGTCAGCTTCTTTTCAATTTCTTTTTCTCTCATGGCCGTATCCTTTCTATGGGGTCGGCTAATTCAAAAGCGGCGTAGGCGGCCAAGACAAAATTGTCGAGGGGCTTGCCCTTGTAGCTCCAGGCGGTCCTGCCATCCACATATACGCTGTAGCGATTGCCGCCCTTGTTGTTGATGAACACCTTTCTGCCCTGATAAGTCAGCTGATAGTTTCCATACCAGTTCTTTCGCCATTGACGGTGGGGAAAGTTACGTTTCCGTTTGGCGCGGTTTTTCATAAGCCGCTCACGCTCTCTGGCGGCGAGGATATCGCCCTCCAAGATCCCTGCGCAAATACAGCCGACTGAAACAGTCTCAAAATACTCGTCATGACGCATTACATGGACAAAGCGTACCTGTGAACAATCGCAGAGTTCGCAGGTGAACAAGTCGATGTGATCGGGATCTTCCTCTTCATCGGCCACATCGTAAATGTAGTCACAATACCAGCCGGAGAGAGGCGCTCCCCATTCCTGAAGCCGCTTCTGACACCTGCGGACATATGCGCTGTCTATTTCATACATTGACATTTTGATTTACCTCCGTGTTCTTAAAAACCTGAAAATCCTTACGCGCGTGCATATGCGTGATTTACGGGTTCTGTACAGTCTTTTTTATACATTTTCAATTTGTATGCTTTTTTAGGAACACAGGAACGGAGCCTGTAAAGTTGCCTTGCGGCGGCACATTCGGTGTGTTCCTGACGGCGTTCCCAGAGCTTTCTCCGGGAACACCGCCTGGTGTTGGGAACTGTTCCTTATCCGCACCGTTCCCGAAAAATCAGTCAGGAACGTTGCCGGGAACAAAGACAAACTGCGGTCCGTAGGGCTTGACGCGCTCCTTTTTCTCCTTGCGAACCCAGCCGAGTTTCGTGAGCATGGCTGTGAGGTTGTTGGATTCGGCGCGGCCAAGGCTGCCCTGATCTTTGCCGAAAAGCTCACACCAGATTTCCATATTGCAGACCCGCGTTCTGGCGACCGTACCAACACGGCCGATATTATTCACTCCGGCGAGGAAGGAGCGGCGGTCGAACAGATCCATGCCGTCCCAATCCTCAGGGAGCAGAGTTTCCAGATACTCGCGCACCAGCCCTTCGCGCTCATCGGACTCCAGCGCTTCCCGCTGTTCGCTTTTAGCGAGTGTCTCTAGGTCGGGAGCCAGATGCAGCTTCTCGCCGTTCTCCACAAGCACCAGCACCTCCGCCCAGATCTGGCTGATATCTTCATGGGTAAGTTCCCAGGAGTGCTTTGCGCCGCCGCCCGGCGTTTTGACAGGCCAGAACCGACGGTTGCCGGTGGTGTCCCGCAGATAGCCGGACTCGGCATTGGTGGTGCCAAAGAAGATGCACTGCCTCGGATGCGGCGTTGCCCGTCTGCCGAATGCGGCGCGGTAGATATCGTTCTGTCGGGAAAGGAAGGAGCGCAGCGTCTCCACCTCGGCTTTGCGAAGTCCCGCCAGTTCACCGATCTCCAGAATCCAATAGCCCTGCAGCTTTTCGGCGGCGGTCTTGTCCTTGGTATCGCTCAGATTCAAACTGTCGGAGAACCATTCCCCGGCAAGGCGGGAGATGAGGGTAGACTTGCCGATGCCCTGGGGACCGTTTAAAACCAGCATGGTATCGAACTTCACACCCGGCTCCTGCACCCGGCGCACGGCGGCGCAGAGGGTCTTTCTGGTCACAGCGCGGACATAGGAATTATCCTCCGCACCCAGATAGTCGATAAGGAGCGTGTCCACACGGGGAACGCCGTCCCACTCCGGCAGAGCCGCCAGATATTCACGGATGGGATGGTAGGAGCGGTCGTCCTCCACCTTGGTCACAGCGATCTGATAATTGCGCTGGGAGAATGTGCCGTAGTGGGAATCCACATAGCTGATCAGCTGGGCGTCGTCAGCGTCCCTCCAGTATTTGGACGGGTGCTTCCAGGGCACCTCGCCCTTGATCTCCATACCGTCCAGCTGCTGGTTGAATACGATATTCTGGAGCTGCAGGTCGTTCTGGAGGATGAGCGTGATGTTGTGGAGGTTGTTTTTCAGTACCGTGGAGCGGGGTTCATACTGGAAACGCTTCTGCCAGTCGGTATCCTCGTTGCCGGAGAAATCCGTCTCGGCATCCGCCATCCGTTCGCTTGCCGCCAGCAGCTTTACCTCATCTTGCTGCATGGCGAAGTCGCACATCGCCTTGTACGACGCTTTTTCGTCCAGATCTCCAAAGCGGTGGGTGCGGACGATGTCAAAGGCGTTGCACAGCTTGAGGTAAGCCGGGTCTTTGGCATGGTGGCTGTAGACGAACTTGTCCTCCTTGATCTCCACGCCCGCCATGCTGGAGGATGCGATCAGGTGCCAGCGGTTCTCATTGTCGGTCGGCTCATAGACATCGGAGAGAAATGCCTCCAGCGCCTTGCTGATGGGATAATAGGTGCGGTTGAACAGACCCACCACGCCTTCTTTGGTCAGCGGGTCCTGCACCTTCTGTTGTGCGGTGGTATTCGTCTTGCTTTCCCTGGAAGAGGTGGGCAGTCTTGTAGGGTCGGTCCATTCCGGGTGCTTTGTGAGAATCGCATCGGGGTCGAGCCAGCCGCCGTCTGTCTCCTTATACACAAAGGAACCGTTAGCCGGCGTGGACGGCCAGTACATCAGCTGATTGGGCTGGTAGGAACATTCGTCGAAATAGTCGATGCCCAGCATCTGAGCCAGATAGCGGGACACCGCCACAAATTCCTCCGGGGTCACATCCCTGGTCAGCGGGAATACCAGCCGGACGCGGGGATTCTCCTCTGTGCTGCTGTGAGTGGTGTACAGCGCAGAGGCATAGGGGCAGAGGGACTCATAGCTATCCAGAAAAGCGGCGTCGATGCGGTCGCCGTCAAGCGCCACCATCGAGCGGCTTTCCACGGTATCGACCTTGCGCCTGCCGCCCTTCAGTACGCCTGCAACAAAGCCGCCGTGGTCTTTGGCAGCGTCACGCTGGGCGCGGCTCATCTTCGCATATTCCTCGGCGGACTCGGTGGTGCGAATGGTCACTTTGAGCCGTTCCTTCAGATCGTCAAACCGTATGGTCTTGTTGACCCATCTCTTCGCCTGCCGGTTGTTGCCGTAGGCGATGTTCAGTTCACGCATAGTCGGTTACCTCCTCGCACATAGTCGTAAAATATCTCAAACGGTAGTTCTTCCATTTGGCTCTGCGGATCTCCGCTTCCATGCCGGAAGAGATGTATTCTCCGAATACCCACACCTCGGAGCATTTACTCATGAGGGCGTTTCCGAAGAACAGCCCCAGCTGACGCTCCTTTGGATTGTCATCACAGAGAAACTGCGGAAACAGCAGATGCGGCGCAATGGGAATGTATCCGGCGTCCACGGCAAAGCGGCTGTACCTCCGGGCGTTCTCCATATTGGCAGCCACATCTCCGGCATAGGGTGAGCAGATGTAGACGATGGGGCGGAAAGCGCGGAGGGCGCGTTCTTCTTTTTCTATATTGGTGAGGGCTTCATAGGTAGTTGGGTCGTAGTAGCCCTCGCTGTTGAATTTATTGATGCTCATAAGCGTTACCTCGTTAATCTTTCTTGTAAAAATCAGTCTCGTAGCCATCTGCACGAAGCTGCAGTCCGCTTGCCCAGGGTGGAGTCCTGCCCATCTGGTCACAGACGGCCTGCAGGGACATCCGGCGGTCGGCTTCAATGACCACCTCGTCGTGGATATGCATGACGATGGAGCAACAGCGAAGGGTCTTCATGGCGTAACAAAGGATATCTCGTGAGGTTGCCTGGACGATGTTTTCCACGAATTTCGGACCGTAGCTGTCAATGCGTTCCCATTTCTTCGTGCCGCCGATGCCTTCATAGGTGATACAGTCGCCGCCGAAACGGTTCTCTCCGATCTTTGGCTTCACATAGGCAAGGCTCCTGCCGGACGGCAGGGTGATAAACAGCATCCCGTTTCTGGCGGAGAATATGATGCCGTGTGTTTTCGTGGTAGTCTTACGGGTAACGGCGTCCATCACAGCGCGGTCAACCGCCCACCAGAACTGCACGATTTTCGGATTCGCCTGACGCCATGCGATCACCCTGGCTTCAATCGCGGAGAAGTCCGCCACAATGAATTTTCTGTTTCCCTGCGGCACGAATGCCGTGCGGATCAGCTGAGAAAGGGTATCCGGCACGTCCTCATAGAGCATTTCCAGAGCGTCAAAGCCGCCTGCCCGGACAAGCCCTCTGGCTTCGGTCAGATCGTCCAGATGGTTCTGAGGGAGATTCTGCATCTGAATGATGCGGCCTGCCCACCGCCCGGTGCGGTTGGCTCCGTAAAACTGAAACATACCTCTTGCCCGGCCATCGGCGCAGACGGCAGTCTCCATCGCCTGATATTTTTTAACGCTGGATTTCGCAAGCTGCTGGCGCAGGGTCAGTACCTTTTGCAGCTGCTGCGGCGCAGTTTTCAAAAGCTCCGCTACAGCCTTTTTGCCCAAGGTATCGGTCTCCACGCCGTTATCCGCAAGCCACTGCTTCATCTGCTGTACCGAATTGGGATTATCCAGTGAGGTCAATTCCTTCATCGCCTGGGTCAGCTCCGAGCGGGAGCGCCCGTCCATCTGAATGGCCTGCCGCACCAGCTCCATATCCAGTCCCACGCCGCGGTCGTTGATCTCCTGGTCGAGATGGTATTCCTCCCAGACGCTGTCCGGCACGGGATACTTTGAGAGCCGTGCCTGTATAGACATCTCCGTCTCCACATCGCGGATGTTGTATTTTTTAAATGTCAGCCATTTGTCCGGGGCGTGTTTTGGGAGATTGCGGGTGCGCTGACCGTTGGACTTCGTTGGCGCACAGGGCTGGCAGAAATATTTGATGAGGTCTTTGCCTTCGGCCAGCTTTTGCTTTTCCAGACCAAGAACGGCGCCGACTCCCTCCAGGGATAGGGGCAGACCCATGTACGCAGCCCAGACCATCGAGCATTTCCAGGAATCCGGCTCCAGATAGTCGCCGGTCGGATAGCCCAGAAAGCGTGACAGGCAGATGCGTTCAAAATTGGCGTTGAAGGCCCACTTTGTTACAGTCTCATCCTCCAGTGCGGCAAGAATCGCTGGTTGGATTTTCTCCCCGCTGGCAAGGTCTATCTGTTGCACGGGACCGCCGTCCACGCTGTAGGCAAAGAGCAGTATTTCAAAATCGGGAGACTCCACATAGCGATACACGCCTGTCCTTTGCAGGGGCTGACTGCTGAAGGTCTCCAGGTCGATTGATAAAGTTTGCATTTCGTCACTTCCTTCCATACCCCAATAGGGCGGCAGATCGCTCCGCCGCCCTGAGGACTAAGTTGCTTATTTCTCCAGCAGCTTCATGCGGGTTTCGTGATACTCTGCGTCACGGGCCGCCTGTTTACGCTCACGCTTTTCGCGCTTGCGGTCATAGAGAAAGGACTGGATGCTGCTGATCAGAATAACTGCGCTGATGCACAGCCAGATGGCGAGAACCGTAAAGAGCAGAATCGTTTGAATCATTGTCATAGTGTTTTACCTCCCTTGTCTTAACCGAGGAAATCCTCGTCGTCATCGTCAGTTGCGAAGTCAGCTTCGGCGCTGGCTTTGCCGCCCAGGGGTTCGCCGGGACGGATGAGCTGCAGATTGTTCAGGCCGCAGGCGATGCCCTTGTTGCCGTTGCTGTTGAAGGCGTACAGGTTGATGGACGCTCTGCCGTACACGCCGGAATACACCTCGGAGCGGGTCAGCACAGGATTGCGGTCTGCGTCCACGATGCCGGGAGCGGTGGCGGAGTTGGCATTGATGAAGTAGGCGTTCGCATAAGCAGGATCATCGGGCCTTTCAATGTCGCCATCTCTCAGAGGGGTCTTGATTGCGGAGAGAGGAGGCACGCTGCGACCGTTGCCCTTTAGCTTGGCCTGTCCCTCCTGGTAGGCGGCTTCGATGGCAGCCTTGATCTTCGCCACCGTCTTAGTGTCGGACTTCGGAATGATCAGCGATACCGAGTACTTCGGCGTGCCGCCGTTGATGGACTTGGGCTCCCAGACGTTGGCGTAGGACCAGCGGGTGTCGGGACCGGTGATGACCTTCATAGGGTTGTTGACTCTGTTTGTGTTGTTAGACATATTACATTTCCTCCATAAAATCATTTTTTGCGGTATTCCATTCGGGCCGTTTATCACTCGACCGCACGAGCGTCGGCCTGCCTTGCGGTTTTTCAATGTAGGGTGCGAGAAGCTCCTCAAAGCGGGATTTGCCCAGTAGCTTCTGCATGGCGGTGATGCCGAGGAGTTTCTTTTCGTAGGGGTCGAAGCCGGCACCCTCAACGGCTGTGGCCACAGCGGCTTCGCTGGTGTATTTGCGGTTGGAGCGGCCCTCGACCAGCTTCCAGCCGGGGAACGCCGTACCGCTGACTGCCTGCTGAAGAGCGTATTCCTTCACATCCGCAGCCCAGGCAGTAAGAGCGTCCACCTTGTCCAGGATGCCGGCGATCTCCTCATCGGTCAGGAGGGGCGGCTCCTCAAAGTCGTACCGGGCAAGTGCGAGATTCACTTCGGCTCGTTCCCGGCATTCGGCCTTTGCCTTGCAGAACCGGCACCATTCGCCGCAGTGAAAATCGCCGCCGCCCTCGTATGCCAGCTTTGCCTTATAGGTCAGGTCGTTCTGCGCCCATTCGAGCAGACCGTCCTTTTCCATGACGCAGACGCTGATATTGGATTTCCTGGGCTGGTAGATGGTCATGCGGACGGAGTCGATGTCGTAAATGCCGTCAAAGATCTCCAGAGCGCCGAGGGCATACAGCATCATCTGCGGATTATCCACGGCGCTGACCTCCACGCCTTTGCCGTGCTTATAGTCCACGATGTTCAGCTCACCGTCAGCGATAACGATGCAGTCGGCGGTGCCGAAGCCATCCTGTACCCAGCGGGAGAAATCCACTCGCTGCTCGATCAGAATGACCGGGTCGGCGCAGGTCTGTTTTGCGGTCTCCAGAAGCTCCGATACATAGGCGGCAAACCCGGCGGCGCAGTCCTCCATCTCCTCGTTGTACCAGGAGAGGTTTTCGATGGGATCATCCGCCGGAATCCCCAGAGCCTGCTTCAGACGAAACTCACAGAGAGCGTGGGCGTCCGTCCCTTCGGCGGCGTAATCGCTGCCCTTGTCCTCGTAGGCTTCGCACAGCCTTGCGGAGGGCGGACAGTTGAGCCACCGTTCGGAAGAAGAAGCGGATAAGACTGCGTGCTTAACTGCCATTAGTCAGCACCTCCGCTTCGGCGAGCAACGCCTTGTAGTGTGCGGGGTCGATCTGTGACAGCTTGGATGCGCCGTGCTTTTGAAGCAGGGCGCGGATCTCGGCGGTGTGTCCCTGGCGGGATTTGTCCGCAAGCACGGCTCTGACCTGCTCCAGCGTCAGCTCCGGTTCGGGAGGAGAAGCAGGAGCATCCTCTGCCTGCGGTTCACTGCTGAATACCTTCGTCAGCCTGTCAGCGGCATCCGAAATAGCAGCGGCAGCACTGCGAAGTTCTTCGATGGTCTGCGCCATATCGCTCATTCTGCTCATGTGATTTTACTCCTTCCCTGGATTTGCTCTGCTGGCGTGAGATGTTCAGGTTGCTTGCCAGCCTTCTTGACACCACGCTGATCGCGGTCAGGACATCAACAATGTCCTCGTCGGCATGGGCGTCATAATGGTTTGCGTTGTAACTCATATCGGCGGTCCCTCCTTTCCCAAGGCGTCTTGTGTTGCCTTTCAATGACCCATCTGGACAGGAAAGGAGGGGTTGGCCGAAAGATTTTAGAATTTTTCCTTGAGCCGCTTCAGCAGCTGATTGCGCTTATACACAAAGGTGTTCCGGGGCATCTGCAGCCGCTCTGCGCCGGCGCGTTCGGAAAGCCCGTCCGCAATCGCCATGAGGATCTCGTAGCTTTCCGGGTCGGATGACTGAAGCTCCGTGAGCAGGCCGTTCAGGATCAGGGAGTCGATATCGATCTCCGTGGTCAGCCTGCTGTCCGCAAGAAAGCTGGTGCGGGAGACGCCGTTCTCATAGGCGTTCTCCATTTCTGTGTCGATGGAGAGATGCTGGGGAGCGTCCTTCGGGATACAACGGAACTCGCAGGTATCGCAAAGCCCGTCGCATTTATAGCTTTTTTTAAATGGAATGCAGCAGGCTCCGGCTCTCTGTTTTGCCTTGCGGGTAGTCCCTACGAACCGCTCCCAGTCGCACTTCTGCTCCGGGGTAACCTCGATCCACTGCTTGAGCGGACGGTAGTAGATGGTTGATGTGTTCTGATTTTCATTGGTTTTCATAAAAAGTCCTCCGATTTTCGATTTCTCGAAACGGAGGACTCTGGGCGCTGCCGCAAAAAGGGTGCAAAAACCTAACCGCAGTCCTAACGGAGTTCTCCGTTTCGGATTGCAGCTAACCCGCTCAAAAGGCAGCTGTAATATTGAGTTGTGCCGCCGGATACCGTTGAGCCATCAGTGATCAGGTGATGCGGTATTGGGCGGTGAGCAGTTTAATGTCTTGCTCAGGACAAATTGACTATCTTAGATCGGCTTCAATGGCGTACAGTTCACTGAAAAGATCTTGAAGCGTATAGATGCTTGCTTTTTCAAGATTTCTAACGCCATGCTTTTTTAGAATAAACGCAATGGATTTATCAGCTGAATCCAGGTGGGACTCAATGAAATCGATGCTGCTTTCAATGCTGATGATTAGATTTTGCTTGTCACAATTTTTCATTGACTTTTCCTCCTCCTTGTCGTATTCAGCTTCAATCCGGATTTTGGCTGTGTTTGTACTTACAATTTTACTTAGAGAGGTGGAGGCAAAAAACGAATGGAAAAAGAATGAAATCGGAAGATTTTCGGAACGAAAAAACAGAGTTCCCGCTCACTGCGGAAACCCCGGAAAGATAAAAATATGTTTTGTATTGGTAAGTTGTGTATCTATCAAAACGATGCGAATAAGTAGGATAACGATCAGATATTAATTTGGACTTTGAAAAATCAAAGTTAAACACGAATATTCTCGATATTGACTTGTTGAATACAAAGGTTTGTGTTATAATACTTTATTAACAGTATCAGTGTATATTCAAGCAAGGAGGATCGCTGATGGAATATAACTACAATAATCTATGGAAACTGTTAATAGATAAAAAATTGATGAAAAAAGATCTGATGGAAAAAACCGGCATCACATCATCTACCATTGCCAAGATGGGGAAAAACAAAGCAGTAAGTATGGAGGTTCTCGGCAAAATATGTATAGCTTTGGATTGTAGTATAGGCGATATCGTTGATGTGATTAAAGAAGATTAATTTGAGGTGAATGAAACTATAGCAGAAGGAGGTAATCAAATGGAGCATCTTTGTGTCGGCTCATATGTGAGAATTATGACATCATGCGCTATTCCCGCAGAGCGCAAGTTTGATTCTTTCTGCGAGAAAATCATGTTGTCGCTATGTCCGGTAGGTTCCACAGTCTTTTCATATACTTCAGCCGATGGGTATGAGGTTACCTATTCGTATACTAATTTCAATAAGATTCACTCTGCAAGCCAGAACCTGCCAACCGAGGTTATGCAAATGGCTCTAAAGAAAGAGGTTCGTGCAATCGAACGGTATTTTATTCAGATTATCATCCCTGCAATGGAAGAGGCTCGTAAGAAAAACGCTGTGCTTGCATTGAAAAATGTCATTCTGAAAGATGCCACAATCGCTGATACTACCCAGCTTGGTACAATTGGCAACCTCACAAAGAATGACCTTAAGAGTAAAAATGAGTTTGTACTTTCCGAATTCCTGACAGATGTGTTCATCTATGCTGTCGCAAAAACGGATAATACGGTAGAGACTGCTTTCACAAAATCTATCAAGAAGGATTTCTATGCAGCCTATAATCCAATGGCGAATACCATCAAATTTTACGAAGTAACAAAGCCGAAAACTGTGGCAGCAATACCTCTGACGAGCAAGGGAAAATTTGATAAAGTTTTTACGCCCGTATCAAGCGAGACGCTTTCCATATCAGCAAAACACGACTTGCAGATTTTCTGTTTGAAGTTTGATGATTTTGATTTTGACTATCACGGCCTGTGGAAGCATCTTCGGAATAATATCGGATATTATGTCTATTCCAGAGCTCAGATTGAGACTTACATGGAAGATGATGAGATTTCCGCACTTGCCTACGATGCTATAGCGTATATCAAAAAAGCTATCTCTGACGGGAAATTGCCAACCGGCAATGAACTTGGAGAACTATTGCTGTACATATTCCTGGAACAAGTTCTCGGTGCTCCAAAATTAATGAGTAAGGTCGAAATAGGAAATCATGCCGGATTTATGACGAGCGAAAGCTCTGGCATCCACCTTCTTACCGCTAACGAGGATGTTCCTTTTACTCAGGTCATTCTTGGGACTTCGATGATAAACGGCGACCTGCAAACTGCGATAGATTCAGCCTTTTCGGATGCCCAGAAACTAAAAAGCAGAAAGAAGGACGAGCGGCAATTTGTTGAATCAAACATATTTGCGGCCTCTTTCCCAACAAAGATTTACGATCAGCTAGAAGCAATTATCCTGCCTTCTGAAACAGGTAGCCAAAAGCCTGCCACGGCGTTTGGTATGTTTGTTGGATATAGTTTGAGCGGAATGTCTGCAAGCGGAAAACCCGTAAACGAATATCAGGACGATGTGCTTGAGCAGGTTAGGAATGACATCAAAAATAACGTGTCATTCATTGAATCGAAAATCACGCAGTATGGTCTTGACGGCTATTCCATGTATATCTATTTGCTTCCTTTCGCTGATGCAGACGAAGATAAGAAAGATATCATGGACAAACTGCTACAATCCGAAGGAGGTCAGGTATGAGTAATTTTAGGAAGGTCACCTTCGGGGAGCATTTGTTTTCGAGAATAGATGATAACGCTTATCTGCAAAAACTGTATCACAATATCCTTATCAACTATTCCAAGCGCCTGTTCGGTTTGGATGAGATAGTGGAACAGCCTGTCAATATTGGAGATGCTTTGACTTTTGCCGATGTGCTTTCAAAATCCTGTGGCACAAACCTGTCGGATATTCATAAGACTCGTGCGCAGGAAATTGTCGCACTGCTTTATGATATGTATCCTCAAAATGAGCAAGTGAAGTATTATCTCGGCTCAGTTCTTGCCAATACGGGGAATTTCCTCGGCATGAATAGGCTGACGCCGGATTTTGAAAATGCCTCTCTGCTTGAGCGTGTGTTCATGCACTTCAACATGGATTACCTGTCCGTGCCGTCCGATGGCGGGGCTCGTTTCTTTCCTGCACAGAAAGAAATATACGACAGTCTGTCCAGACCCTATTTCAGCTATTCCGCACCTACATCTATGGGGAAGTCCTTTATGATGCGTGCGTTTATTAAGCAGCAAATCATGGATGGAGCAAAGAAGAATTTCGCTTTGCTCATCCCTACGAAGGCACTGATAAACGAGGTTACGAGCGAATTAATCGAGAGTCTCACCACTCTCTTGAAGGAGACGGATTACCGTATTGTGACATCCTCTGGCTCGATGGCATTAGAGATGAAGCATAACTATATTTTCGTCCTGACTCCAGAACGAATGCTTTACATTCTGATTGATGATCCTGACCTTAAGATTGACTATTTGTTTGTGGACGAGGCTCATAAAATATCTTCCGGTGATAATAGGAGCGCATTCTATTACAAGGTCATCAACAAGTTAGAAGAACGGCACAGTAATGCACACATTATATTTGCATCGCCAAACATTCCAAATCCGGGAGTTTATCTCGATACGCTGTCAAAGGGAGAAGGGGCCATCGGAGAGGAATCTATAGTGGTGTGCAGATATGCTCCTGTCAGTCAGCTAAAATACATCGTTGACCTGTGGGAACGCAATATTCGTATCTTCGATTCGTACTCGAAAAAATTTATATTGCTGCACGAAATGAGCCGCCAGTATTCGTTGAGTGAGGTGATTGCCCGAATCGGCGATAAGCGACACAACATCGTTTATTGCAAATCAAAGAATGATGCTATTCAGTTTGCAAGAGATTATGCGGATACACAGAAACCAATCGGTGATAAAAAGCTTCAGGTATTTGCGGAGGCAATTCGCAGAGATGTCCACAAGGAATACTATCTCGCCGAATTGGTGGAAAGAGGTGTGGCGTACCATATCGGCTATCTACCGGCCAATATTCGTTTGCAGCTTGAGGACTACTACCGTGACGGTCTAATCAAGACCATGTTCTGCACAAGCACCTTGCTTGAGGGAGTAAATTTACCTGCGGAGAACCTGTTTATTACAAGCTATAAGAAAGGTAGGAGCGATTTCTCAGAGGTAGACTTCAAAAATCTGGTCGGGCGTGTGGGACGCGCCAAGTATAACCTGTATGGCAATGTCTTTATCGTCCGGCTTCAAAGGCAGGAACGCGAGGAGGACTTACAGAAATTTGAGGATTTGCTGAAGGACGATGTGCCGCCGCAGAAACTGTCCATAGAAGCTGAGTTAAATTCGAACCAGAAAAAGCTCATAATAGATACGCTTCTTTCCGGTAGCGTTGAAATACATAAGTCCAAGAAGAACCAGAGCGAAGGCAATTACGAGTTGATGAGAAAAACGATGCTGATTCTTGTTGGGGATATCGTAGACGGCAGAAACAGCCGCATAAGGAGGGAATTTGCCCCGTACCTGACATCTGAAACTGAGTCGAAAATCCGAGAACAGTTTTCTGTGCCAGGGAAAAAGCCGGAGGACGATATCAATGTCTCGTATGACCAGATACAGGGTATTGAGAAGCTCATCCGCAACGGTCTTGCTTATCCGGAAATCAAAGATCTGAAACGCGGAGCAGATTATTATGAGACACTTGCGTTCCTCAACAAACTGGCAGTGGCATTTAAGTGGCGTATCTACGAAAATCGGACGCTCGGTGCTGGTGAAGGCAAAACATATACCAAACTAACATGGTATACCGTTCTCCTGATCCAATGGATGCAGGGACACGGACTTAGTTATATCATCGGACAAAGCATTGATGATTATGACAATAAAAAGCGCGAGGTAAAAGTCGATTACAATAAATGGGAACCTTTCGATGGCTCACAGAAGCATAAAAACATAATCATTGCCGATACGCTGGAGGCAATTGAAGATGTACTTCTGTTTCGGCTTTCAAACTACTTCCTGAAATTTTCGGAAGAATATAAGCGTCAGCATCCCAACGAACCGTTTACAAACGATTGGTACGAGTTTGTGGAGTACGGGACAACGAACTGTCTGCGAATCATTCTGCAGCGTAGCGGTTTTAAGCGGGATTCGACTGAATACATACGGCGAAATGCTGATAAATATGTACGAGGTACCTCAGATAATCCTAAGTTACTGAAAAAGGCATTACTGGAGTGCCCGAACGAATTGGTGAGAAGAGACACCGAAGAAGTCCAGTACAATGTACCAGAGTTATTCATAGATGAAGGAGAAGAGTGAAATGGCGAACTTTTATGAAACCGTGCTGACGGTATTGAAATCAGATGAGAGGTTTGTAGCCGAGGATGGCACTTTCCTGCGTAATGCAGTCTATGAGGCCGCAATGAAGATGGACGAGGAACTTATCCGTCTCCTTCTTACGAACGATGAGATACGTACTCGCTTCTTTGCGGAAGTCGATGGCGTAAAGGTCTTTGATAAGATGGGATTTGCATGGGTAATCAACAATCGGCAATTCCTACCGGATAGCTATACCAGATTCAAGAATAAAATCGGGCTTGTTGATGCATCGGAACAGATGCTGGCAACATCAGGAGAGGTGGAGCTTGTTTTCCCTTACAAGGATTGTGTTCTTGAAGGCGGTCAAACAAAAGAAGATCAAAAGCGAAGTGAAATTTTTTACAATGAAATGTTGGCTCCCGATGCCGTAGACAGGTTGCTTTATCCGAAAGTTTTTTGCAAGGCTAGGAGATACACAGAATCTGGTATAGAGGGAAATATTACTTTTACCGATGAAGACAATTTAATTATTAAAGGCAATAATTTGTTGGCTATATCCTCACTTTTAAAGAGGTTTGAGGGAAGAATCAAATGTATATATATTGACCCTCCGTACTTTTTCAATGAAGCAAAAGAAGCAGACTCATTCAAGTATAATTCCAATTTTCACCTTTCATCTTGGTTGGTGTTCATGAAAAACCGGCTTGAAATAGCGCAAAAACTTCTTGCCACAGGAGGCACTATTTGGATCAGCATTGGTGAAGACGGGATGCACTATCTAAAAGTAATGGCAGATGGGATTTTTGGCCGAGACCATTTTGTTGGAACGATTCCTCGTCGGACTCGTAATGGAAAATCAGATGTTCCATTTAATTTATCACAAGATTTTGACTGGCTTCTTTGTTATACAAATGTTGATAGCCGTAATAATGTTATCGGTAGATCTGTAACTCGAAAATATTATGAGACCGATGATTTTCCCGGAGAACCTTGGAGGCTTGCTGATTTAACAAAGCAAACAACTGCTGGAGAACGAGCGAACTCTTTTTTTACCATTGTAAATCCCAAAAACGGTGAAGAATATCCTGCTAGCCCCAAACGAACCTGGTGCATTACAGAAGACACTTTCGATTATTATTATCAAAAAGGAGCAATTGTTTTTCCGGGTGATTATAATTTCCTCAATATTGGAAAACCGTACATGAGAAAATTTAAAAGTGAGGATGATTGCAGCGGAAAATTGTCGGCAGTAATTTCCGATTTTCAGATTCAGGGATTCCTTCAAACACTATTTGGAAATGCCAAAAATAAGGATGGAAATAGTGAAATAGATGCAATGTTTGGGCGCGAAGAGTTTGACTATGCAAAACCTGAAAATCTCATTAAAGCAATCCTCGAAGTGGCAACTAGCGAGGGAGACATTGTTTTGGACTTTCACCTTGGCTCAGGAACAACCTGTGCTGTCGCCCACAAACTGGGACGCCAGTATATTGGTGTAGAGCAGATGGATTATATTGAAACTGTGTCAGTGGAAAGGTTAAAAAAAGTCATTGAGGGGGAGCAGGGAGGTATTTCAAAGGAGGTCAATTGGCAAGGCGGAGGTTCCTTCGTTTACTGCGAACTGGCAAAGCTGAATCAAACGATTATGGAAGAAATCGAGGCCGCTACCGATGATGTCGCCTTGTCCGACATCTATGGAAGGATGGTAAAGTCCGGCTTTATCAGCTACAAGGTAAATCCGGCTGATATCGATGCGGCTGCTGATGATTACGCTGCGCTCTCGCTGGATGACAAGAAGCGATTTCTGATGGAGATTTTGGACAAGAATCTCCTATATGTGAATTACTGTGATATTGATGATGAGGAGTTTGGCATCTCCGATGAGGACAAGGCGTTTACGAGGAGCTTTTACAGGGAGGGATAAACGATGGCATTCTTATACGAAAAAATAGATGCTTTGCGTGAATACGGCAGCAGTGCTGTTCTCCCTTTTTATATTCCGGAGAACCTGAACCCGAATTTTGAGCTGCGCCCGTATCAGAAACAGGCATTTGAAAACTTTATAACGCATTTCGAGAGCAGTAACCGTCCGAAGCCTACGCAGGTGCTTTTTCATATGGCGACCGGTAGTGGCAAGACTCTGATTATGGCAGGACTGATGCTGTATCTCTACAATCAGGGATATCGCAATTTTCTGTTCTTTGTTAATCTCTCGAATATCGTAGAGAAAACGAAAGAGAACTTTTTAAATGCAATTTCCTCTAAGTACCTTTTTGCAGATGAAATTGTGCTGGATGGAGAACGAATTCGAATCAACCAAGTGGATAATTTCCAGTATGCTGAACCGGATGCGATCAATATCTGCTTTGCTACGACACAGGGACTCCACATGGATATGTGGATGACAAAGGAAAACGGAATGACCTTTGACGACTTTGACGGACAGAAGGTTGTGCTGATTTCCGATGAGGCGCACCATCTGAATGTTGATACAAGGAAGAAAATGTCTGCTGACGAAGAATCAAGCTATCATTCCTGGGAGCAGACTGTAAAGAATATTTTCGACCGAAATGCTGATAACATTCTGCTTGAATTTACAGCTACTTGTGATCTTGCAAATCCGGCGATTCGCGCGGCATACGAAAACAAGATCATTTTTGACTATCCCTTGGCCAAATTTTATGGAGACAGGTATTCCAAGGACATCCTCACACTTCGTTCTGACTTGACAACCATGGAAAGGGCTTTACAGGCACTTGTCCTCAGTCAGTACCGTTTGAAGGTGTTTCAAGATCATCGCCTCGCAATTAAACCTGTTGTACTTTTTAAAGCTGCTAAAATTGCCGACAGCAAGGACTTTATGGCTGAGTTTATTGAAACGGTAAAGAAACTGACAGGAGCACAAATGCGCAATCTTTCTACTGCCGTAAACAATGACGTCATGCACAGAGCCTTTGCTTACTTCGTAAACAATGGTATCTCTTTTGATACGCTTGCTGCGGAGCTTCGTGATGATTTTTCCGAAGAGCATTGTGTTTCCGTAAATGATGATAAGGATGCCACGCAGAAACAGATCCTTTTGAATTCGCTTGAAGATGTGGACAATCCTTACCGTGCTATTTTTGAGGTTAAGAAACTGGATGAAGGCTGGGATGTCCTGAACCTGTTTGATATTGTTCGGCTTTATGAAACGAGACAGTCCAGCGGCAAAAAAATAGCTCCCGCCACTATATCGGAAGCACAACTCATCGGTCGTGGAGCACGGTACTGTCCGTTCCAGCTTGACGATGAGCAGCCGAAGTTTCAAAGGAAGTACGATGAAGACGTAACTAGCGAGATGCGTGTCTGCGAGACGCTCTATTATCATTGCCAGAACGACCATCGCTATGTAACGGAACTGCGTAACGCCTTGCGAGAAATCGGTTTGGATACCGACAAAATCATCCAGCGTGAATATGTCCTTAAGGACGAATTCAAGGCCACTGATTTATACCAGCAGGGCTTGATTTTCTTAAATGACAGAGAGGTAAAAGACAGAAAAGATGTGCGTGGTCTCACGCCGACCGTCCGGGATAATATATACCGTTTCCAGGCTGAGACGGGCGCCTCGGGCATCGATGCTGTTATGGAGGAAAATGCACAGAGCGTTGATCCTGCTATTAATTTAAAAACGGTACATTTGACTATCAAGGAAATAGCAGTCATTAATTATGCCGTTGTAAATAAGGCTTTGATGAAATATCCAATATTCAAGTTCAACACCTTGCGCTCATATTTTCCGAACATTTCATCTACGAGACAGTTCATCACGGATAATGAATATCTTGGTGCTGTCCGTATAGACATTCAGAGCAAGGATGAACATCCGACTATGGAAACGCTTTATGCGGCAGTTTTCTACGTTCTTGGTAAAATTGCTGGTTCTATTTCCAGCATTGAGGAAACATACCGAGGAACAAAGACTTTTAGAGCGAAGAACATTAGAGATGTCTTTCGTAACAAGATAGTCAATTATACAGATCCACATGATGGTGGAATTGGCATATCGCAGAACGATTCATCTGTGAAGATCGACTGGAAAATCGATCTCTCAACAGAGGACTGGTTTGTTTATACCGATAACTACGGAACATCGGAAGAAAAGGCATTTGTTGCTTACTTCCGAGGATATGTCGCTCAGTTACGAAAAATATATAATCGTATCTATCTGATCAGAAACGAGCGTGAATTCCACATTTATTCGTTTGAAGACGGCGAACGTTTTGAGCCGGACTATGTTCTTTTCCTACAGAGGGATAAAACGGATGGCTTTGAGCAGCTTCAGATTTTTATCGAGCCGAAAGGTACCCAGCTTCTTGAAAAGGATGCTTGGAAAGAAAGATTTTTGCTTCAATTAAAGACAGAGGCTGTACCAGCAACTATTTTCGTAGATGACAATGACTATAAGATTTGGGGGCTTCACTTCTTTAATCAGGAGAATCGCATGAAAGAATTTGACTCAGAGTTTGCAGCATTGATTGGGAAGTGACGGAAAAAGGAAGGAAATACTATGCCAAGGAGTAAAACTTTAAAACTATTTTTGATGGATGGAGAGCCGAGCGGAAGGATTAAATGCTCCTTGGCCAACTGGACCGGGATTGCATATAAAATCCCTCGTACTGCTTTAGACAAGTGCAAAGATTTGGATATTCTCAAACAGAGCGGCGTGTATTTTCTGTTCGGCACGGATAAGGCGGATAATGCGGTGGTGTACATAGGCCAGGCTGGAGTTCGTAAAAATGGCAAAGGTCTTCTTCTGCGAGTACAGGAACCGCATAACTCTATTGATTATTGGACTGAGGCAGTCATGTTTACTACGACCAACAACTCTTTCGGACCGACGGAAATAAGCTATCTTGAAAATCGCTTCTGTAATATGGCGATTGAAGCCGGACGGTATGTTGTTAAAAATGGAAATGACCCAAATCCTGGGAATATAACCGAGGAGACAGAGAGTGAACTTGAAGAGTTTATTGACTATGCGAAAATTGTGATGGGCACTCTTGGGCATAAAGTGTTTGAACCGTTTGCTCCTTCTGCAGAATCCGCTGACAAAGAACCAGTCCTATACATGGAATATGGAAAAGGTAAGGCATCCGGTAAAAGAACGAGCGATGGATTTGTTGTGCTGAAAGGCAGCATAATCAATCCCACCATGACGAAGAGTTGCCCTGAAAGAGCCGTAAAGGACCGTAAGAAGTATGAGAACAAAATTGACAGCAATGGGATTTTAACAGCTGATGTATTGCTTTCCAGTCCTTCATCAGCAGCTGGATTTGTTGGTGGCGCTTCCTTAAGCGGAAATGCACTCTGGAAAGATGCTGAAGGGAAAACTTTGAAAGAGCTTCTTGAAGCAGATCGAACTTTTTAATTTTTCCCCACCTTTTAATTATTCCAAAATCGCTACACCGCAAGGCTGTCACTCCGTCATATTACCGAGCGGCAGCAGGAAAATCGAACACACAAAACAAGGGCTTCCAAAGTCAGCGCATGACCTCGGAAGCCCTTGTTTCAAGCCTTTTTCGGCGGCTTTTGCCCCGGAGAGGGCTTTTTCTTTTGTATCAAAATCAGTAGGAACATAGACCCGTCGTACAATACTGAAGAGAGATAGGTTGAGACGATGAAAATACCATGCACTCGGCACTGCAGGCGGGTTGAAGCGATGGTGCAATCTCTCTGTTTGATATATAATAAGGAAAAGATGTTATAGTTGACGTGTTCCCATTTACGGACAGGCTTGAAACGAAGGAAAAATCCAGTTGATATGTTCTTATGTACCTATGTAGATATGTTTCCGCAAACAGACGAACTATCTGACATCAAAATGAACGTATCGAGCCATGTGGAGACGGTTGTAATGCTTTCCCACAAAAAACCTGACAGTGTAATCAATGTAAAAGTCGAGTTTGGTGAGGGTGAGGGCAAAGTGCCGCTTGATAATATTGCTAAAAGAGCAGAAGCGTATAAGCCAAAAGAGAGAGTTACCTACAAAATGATAAAGGAGTACATAGAAGCGAAATATGGCTTCAAGGTACATACCGCATATATTGCGGAGGTAAAAAGGGCTTTAGGCTTGCCGATGTATGATGCTCCTAATGCGGTAGAAGAACTGAAACATCCGAGGAAACATCCGACGGCAGAGAAAGTGGAAGCGATAAAGGACGCTTTGAAGCATTTTGAGGTGATTTAATAGTCATAAGCGTATCATTAGAAATAGTGGTACGCTTATTTTTTTACCCTTATTGCACATTTGAGTACCCTGACCGTTCTTCTATATATAGAAATGGATAGTAACCGCCAAATAATGATGCGGCCAGATATA
>QFCH01001996.1_pt1 | contig 93282 bp, 98 predicted proteins | sample 5346071 | NCBI WGS metagenome assembly QFCH01 (sample SAMN09062255, study PRJNA434731) | Human gut metagenome, whole genome shotgun sequencing project. | isolation source: stool timepoint B chromium assembly | host: Homo sapiens | collected 2015
ATCCGTCAAGATATGCACACTGAAGCCATTGATAACCAGTTTATTTTTGAACTTTTGGACAACTGGGAATGGTGTTCCTTATTCAATATTGCAAAAATAGAGTTAGGGAAAACCCTCGATAGCGCAAAAAATACCGGAGCAAACCATCCGTATCTTCGCAGCGTTAATGTGCGATGGAATGGAGTGGATTTGACAGACTTGAAAGAAATGCGTTTCGAGCCAGAGGAAATTGAGCGGTATACGGTAGAACAAAATGATCTTCTCATCTGTGAGGGCGGTGATGTTGGCCGTAGCTGTGTATGGTCTAATGAGCAGAAAATCCTCTACCAGAATGCGCTGCATAGAGTTAGATTCTACGGAGAATGTAATCCATTCTATTTCATGTACTATATGATGTACTACGAGAGTCGCGGAATTATCAAGTCGCTTTGCAAAGGTGTAACAATCAAACATCTTACTGGAAACGTCCTTTCTCTTATCCCATTTGCATTACCGCCAATAGAAGAACAAAATCGCATTGTAGATAGGCTGAACCAGATATTTAGCCTGCTTGATAGTATTCTATGTGATTGATTGAGCAGCCGCCCTCGGAAGAAGGCGGCTGTTCCTTTTACCATGTGACGATCTTATCAACCAGTGCCTGCTGTTCACTGGCTGTTCTGCGAAGGTAAATGCGAGTCGTTTCAATGCTCTCGTGGCCCATCAGATCTGCCAACAGAGCAATATCATTGTATTTCTCCAAGAAGTTCTTGGCATACCGGTGACGGAAGGAGTGCGGGTATACCACCTTTTTATCCAGTCCGTATTTGTCGGCATAGTTTTTGAGTTGCTGGGAGATGCCACGGGTGGTAATACGCTTCCCATAGCGATTCAAAAACAAATAGCCGGAGGCACGGTTTGATTCCTCCAGCCATTCAAGAGTTTCCGTCCTTAACTTTCTGGGTATGTACAGCCTGCGTAACTTTCCGCCTTTGGTGTACAGATCAAAATAGCCGAGCTCCACATGCTCGATTTTGATTTGGATCAGTTCGCTCACGCGCGCCCCAGTCGCAGCCAAATACCAGACCACGAAGTACCATTCCATGTTTCCGTCCTTCTTGAGTTGCTTTTTCAAGAAGTTGTAGTCAGCATTGCTGACTACATTCTCCAAAAAGTTCTTCTGCTGTACCTTCACAGCTTTTAACCGAAAACGGTCCTTGTGCAGGAACTCCAGATACTTGTTCATCGCTTGAATGCGTAGATTGACGGTCTTGGATTTGAAGAACTCCATCAGATACCCCTTGTAGGCCAGTAGGTTTTCCTTGCTGATTTCATCGTAGTGGGCATAGTAGAAGTTGACCGTCCAGAGATAGGAATGGATGGTGTTCTCCGAAAGATTACTCTTTCTCAGGTGTTGCTCAAACGTTTCGTTTGTCTTCATAAAAAGATGCCTCCTAATAATATTTTTGCGAGTTTATCGCACAAATATTATAAGGGAAATATGTGACTATCTCTTATTATGAGAAGATTGGTGATGAAATTCGATGTATTGATAGTAAACTGCCGTTTGATTTGCCTGATTCATGGATATTCGTAAGGTTAAAGCATATTGGTGAAATTGTTGGTGGAGGAACACCGAAAACTAATATTACTGAATACTGGGACGGAAATATTCCATGGTTGACACCTGCTGATTTTAGGGGCTATGAAGATATGTATGTTTCTGCCGGTGCCAGAGCTATCACAGAGATTGGCTTAAAGTTTTCTTCTGCTCAAATTCTACCAGCCAATTCGGTCTTGTATTCAAGCCGTGCGCCAATAGGTTATATTGCAATTGCCGCTAACCCTATTTCCACAAACCAAGGCTTTAAGTCTGTAGTCCCTTATGACTTTGCTATGAGTCCTTATTTGTATTATAGTCTTAAAGCCCGAACAGATGATATTGTTCAACGGGCAACCGGTACTACATTCAAAGAAATCTCCGGTTCTGAAATGGCAGAAACGATAATTCCTCTACCTCCGATCAAAGAACAAAAACGGGTTTTTGAGAAGGTATCACAACTATTTGAAATTATAACTGCGATAGAAAAGAGCCTCAATTGAGGCTCTTTTCTATCGAACTAATACTGGCGGTCAATGCTGCTACTCGCTTAACAATTCTTGCTTGGTAACTCAACGATGGAACAGGCAGAAGTAAGTTCAGGATATCTTCTCTTGAAATACCAGGAATAAGACCTTTTGCTACGTTTTTTATAGCATTGATATAGAAAACCATGCAAAGTGCAAGATACTCCGAATTCAACGCAAATTTGTTTCGGATAGCCATGATTTGGCGTGCGATATGCGCACTACCAAAATCATTGAATGCTATTCTCCCAATAGTTCCTTTACAAGTGAGGAGCAAATCGCCAGTTTCCGTCATCACTTGTGGTGAAGTTGTCCATCTTACCGATTCCACCTTACCACCCACGAAATTACTGGCTCCTGTGATATAAGGAACACCTACACGGTCAACATTGTATTCGGAAAGAGCAAGATCTCGTCCGGAAATAAGTTCCCACAGTTCTTTCAGTCTTACGAAAGCCCATCCATCTGGCAGTTCAAAAGGTATCTCATCATCAATATTTTTGACCTTATTTCCAATCTTCTCATAATAAGAGTTATCCTCACCACGGAAGATGACAGATTCCTTCTTGTCCCGTTTGATTTTGCCTGCCTTGATAAGCGCTTCTTTCTCTGCCCGGATGCGTTCCAACAGCACAGAAGCAGGCTCGTCGTTCGGATCCTGCGGGACAAGCTGGCCTCGGATAGCAAGGTCGAGAATCTTGGATTTAGCCATTGCAACATAAGCCGCTAACTGATCTTGTTGATTCGTAATTTCGGCAAAGTAGACATCAGCGGAGTATATACTATTGATAATTCGATTTTGTTCATCACATGGAGGCACAGGTAACAATATGCTTTTGAGAATCGCCTGATTTAGATTCAACATTGTGTTACCGATTGAGTTGCCAGAAAGATATGTAGCTGAGTAAGAAGAGCGTAAACAGACCGCAAAATACTCGGGAAACAAGGCCGATGGGAAGCGCAAGACGAAGCTGCCTGTGCCGCATAACCAGCCATCCTGTTCAGGACAAACGACTGCACATCTACCCATGTCACCTCTACGCGCAATTATTATATCGTTTGGAACAACTTTGAACGAAGCGAGGCGTTCAACTGTCTCACTCGACACCTGCATTTTATCGATGGGAATTATCTTACCATCAACAATATTCATAGGGTTAATTAGTGGAATTCCGTCTGTAACATAATCGGACTTATGCAGTGAGCTACCAAAAGGTCCTGTGATAAACGACTTTATCAAAGAACCTAATCTACTCCACGCCCAGCCCTCCGGCAGGTCAAACGGGATCTCATCCTCAATACATTTTATGCTACCGTCAGCTAACTTCTCATAATGCAAACTATTGCAAGCAAAAACATATTGAATAATTCTCTGTTAAAAGCGTGAAAAGTCAATCGTAGCAAAGTGCATCTCCGTCCGATACAGGCATTTCTTTCCCCCGGTAATAGCTGCCGTTCTTTAGCGCAGCCTGTTCCCAAGCAAGGCATCACGCCTTATACACGTCCACAAGAAAAACACTTTCCGCAACTTAATGCGGAAAGTGTTTTTACGCACTATTGCTTTTTTCCTTTAAAATAGTATTGATTATATTTGCGTTTATCCGAAGAACACCAACCTCTGGCGATACCGCCCAAAGCCATTATAGACAGCATTATTACCCATGCAATGTTATAAGAACCAGTGCTGTCGTAAATAAACCTACAAAAGTCGCGCCAAAGCTCCCTCCCAGGCAGATAAACACATTAATAATTGCGAAAAATTGTGCGGCGAACTTCTCACCATTCATTATATGTTCTGTAAACATCATGGGGGAGAAACGGTATGTATCTTTCTGAAAATGAGTGGCTGCTTCTGAACCAAATCATCTATAATATCCATAGTACCCGCGGAGATTTTGATCTGCGCAGCAAAATGCTAAAAGATGTCAAATTTCTTATGACAAAGCCAGTTTTTACCTGGCAGACGACAGCGGAAACGCCTCTTATGTGAAAGAACCCGTATCCTATGGATTCGCCCCCGGCGCTCTTGACGACTATCATGAAATGTTCGAAAAATATGACTTTATTACATGGATATATTCCACTTCTCAAAATAAAGTTTTTATCATGTCGGAACTTTTGTCCAAAGATGATATAAAAACAATATTTATGATAGAGATGGGGCCTGCGGCCTAAGAGTATTGAGTATTCTCTGATACTTTTCATATCCTATAAAAATAGGCTTTTGGCACCCTGTCTCTTTTTCGAGCGAAAGAAAGCGGAGATTTTTCACAAAGGGATAAATATGTTCTGGACCTGTTAAAGGATCATCTGGCGCTTAAAATGTACCGCGAGATTTACGGTGCAGACGAGAAAGACAAATATACGACAGAAAACAGCGCCAAGATTGACGCATTAGTTAAAAATTATTCACTGACCAACAGAGAAGCTGAGATTTTAAAAATGCTTACATATGGAGAAGATACTATTCATTTCTATTGACTTCTTTTGTGGAGGAAACCTCCACTTTACAAAGCATGGATAAAAGGATAAAATGAAATCAGGTCAGAGTAATATGTGTCAGAGTAAGCCGCCCAGGGGGTAGTATGCCTGTCTGGGTTGTTCAAGATTATAAAGCAGCTTTTTACTGATATTTCAATTTTTGTTGTTATAGCCCATCCGTTCAAAGCGAGGTGCAGTCCGGATAATTTGTCTTGGTTGCAATATGCCTTATGGGTTGTAAAACAATAAACACAGAGCAATCAAGGACATGAAACTGCAAGGATAGTTTTATGTCCTTTTCTGCATACGGACAACAAACTTCGTTCTGGTGCCGGAGGAGTTGCTGCAACACCTTCGACATTTCACAAGAGAGGAGGGGACATTATGGGTTTTGTATTTTCCCTGTTTGTCAGATATCAAACCAACCGCCCTGTTTCTTCCCTCCGGCTCCAGAACCAGTAACGAGATCAGGATATAGTAAGTGGATAGAGAAAAGCTTTTGGACGCCTATCGGCGCCAATATGCTTTATCTTTAGACATGAACAAAAATTTCGTGGAGCAATTTGAGACTTACCGGAAAGCAAAAGGCTGGAACTGTGCTGCTTTCTGCGATAAGACAGGCCTTGACAAAAATATCTACTACAGGCTGAAAAAGCCGGATGAGCGGTTTTCCTTGCGCATCCTCGTCACGGTCTGCGTGGCGTTCGGTCTGGATCTGGAGCAGTCAACGGCCTTCCTGCGCGCAAAAGGCCGAGCGCTCGACCCTACGGACCGGATACATTTCGCCTATGCTTATCTTATCAGCAGGCACTCCGGCATATCCATAGAGGATGCCAACCAGTTTCTTGCCGTATTGCTAAGCGATCTGGAGGATATCTCAAAGTATCTTTTAGGTTCGGCTTAAAGCCGAAAAGCGGCCGCATACCGATTTTACATGGTATGCGGCCGCTTTTTATTTTCAAAAATAAAAATCTAAATTTAATACGCCGGATTGTTTCCGGTTTTGTGCAGATTATTCGCTTTTCACGTTTTATCTCCATAAAACATTCAAATCATCTTCTTCCACGCCTCCAAAAAGGCTGTTTTTGTCTTACTTTCAGAGACGATTTCCGCATCCGGTTTTGCTATCCTTACAGTAACAAACCGGTTTGGAAGAATATCAACATTTTATCTTTTCAGAATGGAGGAGCAGTTTTACCATGAAGCTTTCCGATTTAATTATCGATCCCGCGAGCCTGGGCAAGCGTTTCTGGCTGGTGGACGTTATCCCGTCGTATGCGTATCAGAACGGCCAGCGCACGGATACGGTCACGGGCTACCGCTATACGGTTGCCCTGCCGGACAAGGGGCTGGACAAAATCAACGTGCGCATTGATGGCAATCAGCAGATGGACGCACCGGACGGATTCATCGAAGTCCGCTTTGATGGCCTTGAACCGTATCTGTACTGGTCAAGCGGCGAGTACCAGCTGGGCGCACACGCCAAGGGTATCGCTGCGGTAAACGCTGGCAAGGGCTGACGGCGCAGGCCGCGGGCCGTCAGGGGCGAGGGCTTTTCCTTCCGTGAAAAGTCCCCCTGCGGCCGGCGGCCGCGCCGCCTATGCCCTAAGTTAGTATTACCTTAGGGCATAGCTGTAGCATGTAGCAATTTGTGAACACGCAAGGTGGTGAACATGGCAAAGAACGAACAGAGCCGAAAATACCTGCTCACAATCAACAGCCCTCTGGACTGTGGACTGACGCACAAGAAAATTAAGACACTCCTGAAAGCCTTGTCTCCCGCGTATTACTGCATGGCGGACGAGACCGCGACAACCGGAACGTATCACACGCATGTTTTTCTGTACCGTCCCTCACCGGTACGTTGGCAGACTGTTAAGAACCTGTTTCCGACCGCGCACATCGACAAGGCATACGGGAGCGCACAGGAAAACCGTGACTACATTCAAAAGGGCGGGAAATGGGCGGAGACCGACAAGGCAGAAACTGCGGTAGCGGGCAGCTTTGAGGAATACGGGCATATGCCTGAACCACAAAACGAAAAAGCCCCGGAAATGTCCGCCCTGCTCGAAGATATTACAGCCGGTAAGACAACCACGCAGATCATCCGTGAGAACCCCAAGCTGGCGTTCAGGGTGAAAGAAATTGATGTGCTTCGGCAGACGTTGTTGTCCGAGAAATATGCCGAGCAGAACCGTGCGGTAGAAGTGCAGTACATCTACGGCGCGACAGGTACGGGTAAGACCCGCGGTATCTACCGTAGGCACGGCGCACGCGACATTTACCGCGTGACCAATTACCGGAGCGGCAAAGGCGTCTCTTTCGACGATTATCACGGGCAGGATGTGATCGTGTTTGAGGAATTCGCCTCGCAGCTCCCAATCGAGGAAATGCTCAATTTGCTGGATGTTTATCCGCTCATGCTGCCCGCGCGGTACAGCGACAAGGTCGCGTGCTACACCAAGGTGTATATCACCTCTAACCTGCCGCTCAGCCGCCAGTATCAGGCGGTACAGCAGTATCACCCGGAAACGTGGAAAGCCTTTCTGCGCCGCATTCGCACCTTCACCGAGTACCGCGAGAACGGCGCACCGATCACCCGACCCGTCAGCGAATGGAGGTGGATGCTGGAAGATGGATAACCGAAAACGCAATCTGCTGGAACAGGAAACGCAGCGTAAGTATATGCTACTTCTGTTTCAAACCGGTCTCAAGGAGATCTGGACAGACCAATACCGTCTGAAAGTGCTGGTACTCTATCTGCTCACCGCGCTGCTGTTCAGCATCATCCGCCCATGGGATCTTGCGTACAGCGGGCCGGATATTTTCGATGCAGCCAGCCGGATCGCGTTCAGCCTTTGCTTCCCGATCCTTGTGTTTGGCGGGCTGGCAGTGCTCATCATGTGGGCCGGCACGCCATCCAGGGCGAAAAGCATCCAGAACAACCTGCAACGCATTGGGCTGGTCAACCACGCCGGTGAAGTACCGCTGCTGGTTACTGTCCGTCAAGATGAAACGGATGATGCACACAGCAAGATCACGGTTCTCGAATTTCTCGCCTGCGGCGTCCCCAAATCCGTATGGGAACAGAAAAGCGCGGATATCGAAACCGCGCTGAATGTCCATATCGCAGATATTCAGGAGAGCGACGGCAAGCGCCGCATCCGGCTGTTTACCGTTCCTGCCAAAAGCGGCCTGCCCAAGATGCTGCGGTGGAAAGACGAATATCTGCAAAGCGATTTCCCTTCCTGCCGACTGGTGCTCGGCGAAAGCCTGCTGGGGACAGTCTCGCTCGACCTCAACCTGATCCCGCATGTGCTGTTGGGCGGCGGGACTGGTTCGGGCAAATCCGTTCTCCTCAAGCTGATGCTGATGCAATGCCTCAAGCAGCCCAATATCAACGTCACGATCGCAGATTTCAAGGGCGGTGTGGATTTTGGCGGCAGCTGGCGCAAACACCCAAACTGCAAGCTGATCCTCGACCGCGACACTTTGATAGCCTATCTGGACAGTGTAGCTGAAAAACTGGAGCAGCGCAAAGACCTGCTCGGGAAGGCAGAGTGTACAAATATTTATGAGTACAACAGCCATGAGTCGATCCCGATGGACCGCATCGTATTCGCAGTAGACGAGGTCGCGGAGATCCTGGACAAGACGGGACTCACCAAGGCAGAAAAGGAACAGGTCGCCCGCATTGAAAACCGCCTGTCCACTATCGCCCGACAAGGGCGTGCGTTCGGCATCCACCTGTTCCTCTCCACCCAGCGGCCGGACGCGAATATCCTGTCCGGACAGATCAGGAATAATATCGGTTACCGCATTTGCGGCCGTGCAGACAACGTGCTGTCCATGATCATCCTGGACAACACGGATGCCAGCAACCGGATTCCGCACGACGCCCAAGGCCGTTTCCTCACGGGTGACGGCACAGTATTTCAAGCCTACTGGTTCGACGACGCTAAGGAGATGTTTTGAATGGATAAACTGACCTATAATGCACCTGAGCCGGCGTTATTGCCCAGAGGATTAACTACATTGCTATTGTATGAATTCCTGAATAATTTTTTCGGTAATACCGCAAACTGGCTGCAAGGAGGTATAAAAATGAACACACACGCTCACCATACACCGTACCAGATACGGGAATCATCCGTCCATCTTGGGCCAGCGACCTTTCAAATAAGCCGTCAGTATATCGGAAATCATTCTGCCCACGCCCTGCTTCAGGAACGCATATTGAAGGAGATTGACATGGCACAGTATATTGACGAACCTACCGGCACAGTTGTATAATCCATTTGTGAGCCGGTTCCGAAAGGAGTTCACATATGAGAACCGGTAACAACTTAAAACTTGCATTTGCTTATTTGCGTCTCTCCAACGAAGAAGCGCGAAACGGCGAATCGTCCAGTATTGCCAACCAGCGGCAAATGATTCGCGATTATTGTCAACGTCAAGGGATCGCACTGGTGCGCGAATTTGTGGATGATGGTTATTCCGGCGGCAATTTCGACCGTCCTGCATTTCAAGATATGCTGCGCCAGCTCGATGCCAGCGAAGCCAACATGGTCATCACAAAAGACCTGTCCCGTCTTGGGCGTGACATGCGCGAAGCTAGTTACTATGCCGAGCAATTTTTCCCTGAGCGCGGTATCCGTTATTTAACGATTGCGGACAATTTTGATACGGCACATGAAAATGTAATGGCGCCGTTCCAGTTTGCAATGAACGAGGTTTACCTGCGCGACGGTTCGCGTAAGGTCAAGGACGTGTTGCGCAGCAAGCGGGAAAACGGACAGTATTGCGCCTGCCCACCCTACGGCTATCGCAAGGATCCAATGAACAAAAATCGCCTTTCCCCTGACGAACAGACTGCGCCTGTCGTGCAGCGTATTTTCGATCGTGCAGCCTCTGGGGATTCTTCTCGAAAAATTGCACTTGACCTGAATGCAGACGGTGTAATCCCGCCACTAAAGTACCGCGTATTGTTCCGTGACGATTTCAGTCCTGAGGGTGCAGCGCGGGCTTCCGATTTATGGAACTATACCACAGTCAAGCGCATCCTGAAAAATCCGGTCTACCTCGGACATACCATGCTGGGGAAAAGCCGCAAGGTAAGTGTCAAATCCAAAAAGAAAATTGCTGTTCCAAAGCAAGACTGGGCGGTCACACACGATACCCACCCTGCCTTAATCACGCTGCCGCTCTTTGAGCAGGCACAGCGCAATCTGGGCCGCGGACGACGGCTCAATCAGACCGACAGCGCAATACGCAAAAGCATCTTTGCGGGGTTGGTGTTCTGTGCTCGGTGCGGACACGCGCTCTGTTCCTGTGGTACGGTCTACAAAGGTGAGCGGGAGAAGTACTGGTATCTCTCCTGTACGCACCAGCGAAGCGATATAGCCAATCGTTGTGCCGGCGTGCGCGTCAAGTACGCCGATCTGGCCGAAGTTGTCCGACGCGATCTCAACGAGCTGCTCGCGCTGGACGACACACAGGCTGAAGCGCTCGCCCTATCAGCAGTGGAAAAAGAGAAAGGGATATCCGAAGCAACCGCACGGCAGGCTCGTTTGCAGCAGGCACAAGCCCGTTTGCTTACGATCGATAAAGTCGTCGCCAAGCTGTACACAGACAATGCCGAAGGCAGGCTGGACGATGACCGTCTGACGCGTATGGTTGCTGCGCTCGAGCAGGAGTCCGCCGCACATCAGGCCACTATCGCCGCTCTTGCGCAAGTCAGCCCTGACGCTGAGAACACGGCCAAACGCTATCAACGTTTTTTCACGCTGGCCAAGCAATACAGCCAAATTGATGTACTCGATCGCGAGACGCTGCTGACTTTTATCGAACGCATTGAGGTCGGGCCGAAGGAATTTGAAAACGGCCTGAGCAAAGCAACGCATCGAAACACGCCCTATCGGCAGTGCATCCGCATCTTTTACCGTTTCATTGGCGAGCTTGATACGGAAGAAAATCAACAGCTTCCAGCATCCAGTAATTTTTAAAATCGCCTGCGCAAATATCCCTTTTAAGATGGTGCAGGCACACCAAGGGAGGTTGGCGTCAACCTGAAGCAGGGCTACAACGGCGACCTGACCTCCCGCCAGGCGGGCTCGATCGGCGGCCAGATGGTCAAGAAGATGATCGAATCCTACGAGCAGAATCTGGCTAACCAGGGCTAAGTCCTGAAAATAATAAGAGCGCTGTTTCCTTTGGTGAAGGAAACAGCGCTCTTTGTTTATTTTATCAAGCGCGCCACTCGGCAAACAGTTGCTCCGCTTCCGTAGCGCTCGCGGCGCACAGCAGACGCTCGGCAAATTCCTTGCATTCCGCAAAGGAATGCGCCGCAAGATCGGCTTTCGCCGCCAGCATCGCCGATGCCGACATCGAAAGGTTGGTCACGCCGAGTCCGCAGAGAACGGGCGCCATCCCCGGCGTACCGGCCATCTCGCCGCAGACACCCACCTCGATGCCGTTTTCATTTGCCGCTTTCGCAGTCATATGAATCAGCCGCAGCACGCCCGGATGCAGGGGGCGGTACAGGTAGGATATTTTTTCATTTATGCGGTCCACCGCGCAGGAATACTGGATCAGGTCGTTTGTGCCGATGGAGAAGAAATCCACTTCTTTTGCTAGCATATCCGCACAAACGGCCGCTACCGGAATTTCAACCATGATGCCGACCTTGACATTCGGATTATAGGCGACGCCCTCCGCATCCAACAGGTCCTTGGCCTGCTGGAGTACCTGCTTGGCGTTGCGTATCTCCTCAATGGAGGAGATCATAGGGAACATGATGCGCAGGTCGCCGTATTGCGCGGCGCGCAACAGTGCGCGGAGCTGGGTCACAAACAGATCGGTCTGGTTCAGGCAGATGCGAATCGCGCGGTAGCCCAAAAACGGATTCTGCTCTTTTTCCAGGTTCAGCGCGGGAACTTCCTTATCGCCGCCAATATCCAAAGTGCGGATGATGACCGGCTTGCCCGCCATCGTCTCGCAAGCCTTTTTGTAGGCTTCAAACTGCTCCTCCTCGCTCGGCAAGTCGTCGCGGTCCATAAACAGGAACTCCGAACGGAACAGGCCGACGCCCTCGCCGCCCAGCTCGGCAACGCGCACCGCATCCTCCGGTGTGCCGATATTCCCTTCCACGATCACACGGCGGCCATCGCTCGTTTCGCCCGGTCGGTTCTTAAACTGCACCAGCATTGCCCGGCGCTCATCCTCCGCCGTTTTCTTCTGTTCAAACTGGGACAGTGTTTCCGCATCGGGCGACACGACGATCTCGCCCGTCGCGCCGTCCAGCAAAAGCTCCTCTCCATCCTTTATTTCATCCGCCTTCTCGCCGGCACCGGCTACGGCAGGGATGCCCATGGAGCGCGCCATAATCGCGGAATGGCTGGTCCGTCCGCCGATACGCGTAACGAAGCCCACCACGGGCTTGGAGCCGATCTTTGCCGTATCCGACGGAGTCAGATCGTTGGCAATAATGATGCACGGCTCGGAGATCGAGTCGATCGCGTTGTCTGCGATCCCCTTCAGGTTTTTCAGGATGCGCTGGGAGATATCGCCGATATCCGCCGCGCGCGCCTGCATATATTCATCGTCCATCGCCCTGAACATGGCCTGGAAATTCTCGCAGTTGACAAAGCAGGCATATTCTGCGCAAACCATTTCATCTGCGATCAGATTGGTGATGCCTTCCACAAAATCAGGGTCGTCCAGCATGAGCAGATGCGCGTCAAAGATTTCCGCCTCGGCCGCGCCGATATTCTTCTCCGCCTCATCCCGCAGAAGCTCTATCTGCTTTTTCGCATGCTCCACGGCATCGATTACCCGTTTCTGCTCAGCGGCAGCATCCGTAATACTGTTTTTTACGACCGTTAAATCCGCCTCTTTGATCACGAGCGCTTTCGCGTGTGCAAGGCCTTCAGAGACACCAATCGCTTTGAATTTCAACATGAGCCGTTTTCCTCCTGTGGATTGTAAATCCTAACAAATATTTCAACACCATTGTACGGTATCTTGGTGCTTTCGTCAAGCAAATCCTTGTCTTTCCTCCATTTTCCGCAAGCGCGCCCCGCAGTCCGGTATCGTGGTCAAAGCGCGTCTGTCAGCGTTTATTTTCACAGCGCTTCCCCCGTAACCCCCTGTGTTTCGAGTACCTCCAGCACCCGTATCCCGTTTGCCGTCAGCGCCATGCTGCCCTTGCAGGGATATGTCTCATACCCGTCATAAGCAAAATTTTTTAAGGGGATGTCATAATCCACCCGTATCAGCCCCTTTCGCTGCAGCAATGCGATCGCCGCCGCATAGTTCCCCGCCTTGTCCCGCCCGTTTTCCAGGTAGACCGGCTCTGCCGCCCCTGCCGCGCACGCGACCGGTAGAAACGGGCTCTGCGCAAAGCAGCGCAGCAGTTCCAGTTCCTCCCGAAACAGGGATAAACCGTTTCCGCAGCCGCCGCAGCCCTGGCATCCTTTGCAGTTTCCCGTATGACAACTCATCTTTCGATCATCCTATCTTACAATCGGGGCTTCCGCCCCGTCCATTTGCATTTGCCGCAGGCCTCCCTTTTGCAGTTAGCCTTTGCTTATTTATTTTAGTTTACCACATATCCCTACCTTGTCAACAGGGTATCCGCCGTGCCGGCTGTTTGTACAGTTTATCCTGTTTTGCTTTCCAGATCCACACGGATTTATCCATTATGCGAAACCTTCTTTATCGATTTGCAAAACTCCGGAATAAATTTGCAAAAAAACGTGCTTGCGCACCGTTTTTCTGCTATACTGGAATCATTCCAACATTTTGTGAGGAGGAACGACAAAACATGGCAAACCGTTGCACCCGTATTCCCGAAATCATGCTGCCCCCAAAAGGGACCGACCTTTCCAAATGGGCGGTCATCGCCTGTGATCAATATACCTCGCAGCCCGAATATTGGGCGGAGACCGACCGCATCGTTGGAGACGCCCCCTCCACGCTGCGTCTGACCCTGCCGGAAGTCTATCTGGAAGAGGTGGACGTTGCAGCGCGCACCGAAACCATTCATAAGACTATGCGCCGCTACATTGAGGAGGGAACGCTGCAAACGCTTCCCGCCGGCATTATCCTGACCGAACGCTGGTCTGGCGGCGCCTGCCCGCGGCGCGGAATCGTGCTTGCCATGGATCTTGAGGCGTATGAATACACGCCCGGCTCTGCTTCCCTGATCCGTCCCACGGAAAAAACCGTTGTCGAGCGCATCCCGCCGCGTCTCAAGGTGCGCCAGGGAGCCTGCATGGAGCTGCCGCACATCATGATCCTGATCGACGATCCCGACCGCACGATTATCGAACCGCTCTTTGAGAAAACCGCTTCTTTTGACAGAATTTACGACACCGATCTGATGCAGAACGGCGGCCATATCACCGGCTGGTTCATTCCCAAGGGCGTGGAAACCGACACGGTCGAGGCTGGGCTTGAAGCACTCTGCGACCGAGCCGCATTCAACCAAAAGTATGGCTGCACGGACGCCCAAGCCCTCCTTCCCTATGCGGTCGGCGACGGCAACCACTCCATGGCGACCGCGAAGGCATACTGGGAGGAAACAAAAAAAAGCCTGTCCGCCGAGGAGCAGCAGAACCACCCCGCGCGTTACGCCCTGGTCGAAGTGGTCAATATCCACGACGAAAGCCTGATTATCGAACCGATCCACCGCATCCTGTTCGGTGTGGAGACTAACGAACTGTTCGGCAGTCTCACGGCATTTTACGAATCCCAAGGCTGCAAGGCCTATGTCGCCGAGCAGGCGCCGGCAGATGCCGCCGCACATTATTATCCTTTCCGCGCGGAAAACCGCTCCGGCGTATTCGTTGTCGAGAATCCCAAATGGTCCATCCCTGTCGCGACCATCCAGACCGGCCTTGACGCATATCTGGGCGCGCATCCCTCGGCCAAGATTGACTACATCCACGGCGCGGATGTTGTGGCCGCCCTCGCCGAAAAGCCCGGCAATCTTGGCTTTATCCTGCCCGATATTGCCAAAAACGATTTGTTCCGCGGCGTTATTTTCGACGGTGTGCTTCCCCGCAAAACTTTCTCCATGGGAGAGGCGCACGAAAAGCGCTACTACATGGAAGCCAAAACGATCGTCAAGTGATCTCTTCGGACGCAGCCTTTCCGGCTGCGTCCTTTTTCGTCCAGCGAAGCACCGCTTCCCCGTTTTCCACCGTGCAAAGCACGAATGCCGGCGCCAGCAGGAACGGCCGGTCCGGCGCAAAGGGACAACGCAGGCAGAGCGTCCCCTCCGCAGCCTCCGCTTTCAGCTCGCCGCGCTCCACCAGGCTATCCAACACCACATCCCCTGTCCATAACTGCCTTTCTGTCTGCCGTGCGTCCGGAGGCGGCGCCTGTTCTGAAGCGTCCTGTTGAGACACGGACTGCCGGCCGACCTCCTCTTCCTCTCCGGCAGAGAGATAAAAGTCGGATGGCTGCTGGTTCGCATACCCGGCCGTTTTCAGTGTTTCTCTGGATAAATGCCGCGTCAGCCGCAGCCGTCCTCCGACCGGTTCCGGTAGGCCGACCAGCAGCGGCCTTGCCCCATCCGCCGCTGCATAGCAGCGCAGCAGCAGGTCGCAGGGAATCGCACAGTCCAAATCAATCCGTACTCCGTAAGCGTCGGGCAGCCATTCCAGCCTGCCTACCGCACTGCCGCGGAACCGAACCTCTGCCTGCACCGCCGCTCCCCCTCCTCCCGTAAAAAAGCGCGTATCCAATAATAGGATACGCGCTTTTGCCTGCAAATATGACGTTCAGCCCTGTACAGATCCCAAGCCGAAGCTGACGGCCAGAGCCTCATCCACATGGCGCATCGCATTTTCATCGAGCGAGCCCATCTTTTCGCGCAGGCGCTTTTTATCCAGCGTCCGGATCTGTTCGGTCAGGATGATGGAATCCTTGGTCAGTCCGTAGTTGGGCGCACCAAGCGTGATGTGGGTCGGCATCTTGGCCTTGTTGACCTGCGATGTGATAGCGGCGGCAATCACCGTCGGGCTGTACCGATTGCCCACATTATTCTGGACAATAAGTACTGGACGGATGCCCCCCTGTTCGCTGCCGACCACCGGGCTGAGATCGGCATAGTAAATATCTCCCCGTTTGATGCTGGTATCCACTTTGGTTCACTCTCCGATGAAATAGATTTGCGGTTTGTCCGCAAACCTATTTTCCCCACGCCACAAGAAAATATAACAGTCGTGTAAAAAACTATGGCATAAGGTCAGGGAATTTTCCCCGATTCATCCTATGCGAACCACAGGCGGATTGTCAGCCCCTGTAAAAACGCGGTACCCGTCGGCTGATGCTGCACACCACCTCGTAGGAGATCGTGCCAGCAGCCGCCGCTGCGTTCTCCGCCGTCCAGGTATCTGCGCCCCATACGATAACCTCGTCCCCGCGCTGCACGCTTTCTCCCTCTGGGACGCATGCCATACACATATCCATGCAGATGCGTCCAAGCACGGGCGTACTCCGTCCATTGATGACCACCCGCGCCTTTCCGGAGCCGGTGCGCAGGAATCCATCCGCATAGCCGATCGAAACGACCGCAATGCGTGCCGGACCATCTGTTTCAAAGGTGCGGCCATAGCTGACCGTCGTATGCGCGGGGATATCGCGAACCTGCACCACGCGTGCCTTGACCGTCATGGCCGGCCTGAGATCGAGCACCGGCGGCACAGAGACATCCGGCCGGTATCCATACAGGATGATGCCCGCCCGCGTCATGCTGCAGTGCATCTGCTCATAACTCTGGATTGCGCCGCTGTTGGCGCAATGCCGCAGAGGCAGGTCGAGTCCGGCCTGCCGCAGGCCGTCGCACACCGCCTCAAACCGCTGATATTGGAGCGCCGTGTACGCTCTGCCTTCCGGTACGTCGGAAACCGCAAAGTGTGTAAAAATCCCCTCGGAATCCAGCCCAGCCAGATCGGAACACCACAAAATCTGCTCTATTGTCCGCTCCGTGTCCCATGCTGAAAAACCCAGGCGCGTCATGCCGGTATCCAGCTTGTAGTGTACCGCGATCCTCTCCCCCGTGCGCACGGCGGCCTCTGACAACAGGCGCGCGGTTTCGGTATCATAGACCGGCGCCGTGATATGGCAGCGGGCAATGGTATCCATATCGGCCTCATCCACATATCCCAGAATCAAAATTGGCTTGTGGATACCGTTTTCGCGCAGCTCCACCGCCTCCGGCACGGTCGCGGCGGCGAAATACGGCGCGCCGATCTCCTGTAAACGCGTCGCGATCTGCACCGCGCCATGCCCATACGCATCCGCTTTTACCACACACAGCACCGGCGATTTTGCCTGCGCACAGATTACACGGTAATTATGTTCGATCGCACCCAAGTCTACTTCCGCCCAGGTGCGGTGCTTGCTCGGTTCCATTCTTTGCTCATCCCCTAATTTATGTTTCCTGATACGACATGACCTGGATTGTCAGCACCCGTTTTCCGTCCGCATACAGCTCCGCGCAGACGAGCTGCCGTCCGTTTTCGGTCAGCCATACCTGTTTTTCTATTTTGCCATCCGTACCGTCCTCCGCATACCGGAGAACAAGCAACTCGGTCCCCGAAGCCTGTTCTGTCCATTGCTGCTCCGGCTCGCTGTTACGCAGATCGGACAGCAGGCAGAACAGCCCGTCCGCAGGCGTCAGCCCGGTGCGCTGCGGCATCGCGTCGTCCAGCACCATGCCATCGTACTGCAGAGAAAACGCCCCGTTGTCCGTTCCGGCAATGCGCCCTCCGATCCCCGCCAGGGATTCCGGCGCGGTGATCGTGAATGTGTCCGCATCTTCTTTATTATAATTATAATCCATCTCATATTCCAGCACAGAATCCTCTAAATCGGATAAAACTTTGATATGCGCCTCAAATCCCGTCAGCGCGCTGAAATATTCGCGCACACTTTCCCCATCCGCCGCGGGCGCGCCGCAGCCGGAAAGCAGGCACAGGGCCAGCGCGGCCGCACATAGCCTTTGTTTCAGATCACCACTCCCTCGTATTATACCGTTTGAGCAAATCGGGCAGGAAGTGCAGCAAATCGCCCGGCGTCATGCCGTACTCAGAGCGCGCGTTGGCCGCCATGTCCCCGGCGCGTCCATGCAGCCAAGCCGCCGCACAGGCGGCGTCCACAGGATCCAGCCCTTGTCCGCACAGGGAGACCAGCATACCCGCAAGCACATCCCCGCTGCCCCCTTTCGCCATGCCGGGATTCCCCGAATGGTTCCGGTACAGTCTGCCATCCGGCGCCGCGATCAGCGTGCGGTGTCCCTTGTACAGCAGTATGCAGCCCATCTTACGGGCGAACAGCGTCAGCTCGCCCTGCTGCGGATTTTCCAGGCCGGACAGACGGGCGAATTCCCCCGCGTGCGGCGTAAGGATGACCGGCTGTGCCGCCTGCCGCAGTATATCCTTATGCGCGGTCAGCGCATTTATACCATCCGCGTCCAAAACAATCTGACATTTTGCATTTTCGATCAATGTCACGACAATTTCCGCGACCGCGTAAGACCGCCCCAGACCGCAGCCGATCAGCAACGCGTCTGCCTTTTCCGCGAGCGACAGCAACGCCGGCAGCGCCTCGCGCGACAGCATCCCATCCGCACCGCACGGCATCGGCCGGACGACCGGTTCATTGAGCTTCACCGCGAGCACGGGCCAAGCGCGCTCCGGTGTCGCCAGCGTCACCACGCCGCTTCCCATGCGCACCGCTCCCTGCGCGGCAAAATAAGCCGCTCCGGTATATCCCGCACAGCCGCAGACGCACAGCACGCGGCCAAAGTCATTCTTGTTCGCCTCCGCAGCCCGCTCCGGTATGATGCGGTCCACATAGCTCTGATCAAGTTCTGTCATCATTTTGTAAGGCTCCTTCATCCCGCTCCTGCGGGTATGGTCATAATTTTGTCTTCCGGATCCGCAATATCCCTTTGTTTATGAAAAAACGGACTCCCTGCTATCCAAACCTTTCCTGCCCTCTACAGCATAGCATTTTTACCGGATCCCCGTCAAGGAATCCGGCGGCATTCTTTCTTTTCCGGCACCGGCGGCCACTGTACCGGAATAAACTGAACCGAAGGAGTGTGATCAATTGGCTATTCGCATTTTTATAGACCAGGGGCATAATCCCAGCGGCCCCAATACCGGAGCGGAGGGCAACGGCCTGCGCGAGCAGGACGTCAATTTTATCGTTGGCGTATATCTGGCCGACCTGCTCCGCGCTGATCCTCGCTTCGAGGTGCGCCTGAGCCGCAATTCCCCTGACGAAATACTTGGCACCAGTAATGCCAGCAGCCTTGCCGCGCGCGTGCGCATGGCAAACAGCTGGCCTGCCGATTATTTTATCAGCATCCACTGCAATTCCAACGTCAATCCGGCCATCAACGGTACGGAGGTCTATGTTTTTCAGCAAAATACGCAGCCCTATTGGCTTGCACAGCATGTCCTGATCGGCATTGTCGAGCGCGTCGGTACCAAGGATAATGGCGTCCGGCTGAATCCCAGCCTGTTCGTACTGCGGCGCACCTCCATGCCCGCGATCCTGGTCGAGCTTGCCTACCTCAGCAACGCCGAGGACGCCCAAAAGCTGCGCGACGACCCTTACGGCTTTGCCCAGGGGATCTACAACGGCCTGCTCAGCTATTTCGGCTTTGCCCCACTTTGACAGGAAAAAGCAGGCGGTCCAACGACCGCCTGCTTTTTTACCACCGCCCTATGACGGTTTTTCATAGCTTTTCGCCCGCGCGCTGTCCGTTATCCCCGCGGTTGTCGGGTCGTTGAGCGCCGCCCAAATATTGGACGCCATCAGAAACAGGCAGTAGGGATTGGTGAACGCTCCTTTCAGCACCTCCCATACCGCGCCCCATGTCGTCATATCCGAGGCTGTCAGCCCTGCATAGGCCAACGCCGTGGCGAATATTCCCAGCAGAAGCTGTATCCAGAATATCGGGTTCCTGAGCCGCACTTTCAGATTCATATGCCGCCTCCCATCCGTATATATTGAGACGCCGCCCTGCGGCGACCCTCCCGCTTTTATTTATATGCGCCACGCATTGTCCAATTTCGAATAAATGGGAAGTCGAGTACCCGCATCAGACCCATTTCAGAATGTCTTTCCGCATCCGCGCGATAATCCGTTTTTCCAGTCTTGATATGTAGCTCTGCGAAATGCCGAGCAGGTCCGCGACCTCCTTCTGCGTCATGGCTTCCGGCATATTGATGCCAAACCGCATGGAGATGATCTGTCGCTCCCGCGCTGGCAGGCGTTCCAGCGCGCGCAGCAGCAGCGTGCGGTCTACATCGTCCTCCAGCGGCCGCATCACGCTGTCCGGCTCGGTACCCAGAATATCCGACAGCAGCAACTCGTTTCCATCCCAGTCCGAGGAAAGCGGCTCATCAAACGAAACCTCTGTCCGGCGGCCCGCGATTTTGCGGAGATACATCAATATCTCATTCTCAATGCAGCGGGACGCATAGGTTGCCAGCTTGACGTTTTTATCGCTCCGGTAGGTGCTGACCGCCTTGATCAGCCCGATTGTCCCGATCGAGATCAGATCCTCCGTCCCCACGCCGCTGGATTCAAATTTGCGCGCCAAAAACACGACAAGCCGCAGGTTGTGTTCGATCAGCATATTTCTGGCCTGCTCGTCTCCGGATTGGCAGGCCACCACCGCATCGGCCTCCTCCTCTGCAGAAAGCGGCGGGGGCAACACCTCGCTGCCGCCGATGTAGTAAACCGGCTGCTTTGCAAACAGGCTCTTCAGCTTTCTGATGATCCATTGGAATATCATGCTTCTCTCCCTTTCATACACCGATCAATCCGTCATACGCGCCCTGTCCGATCTGATCCGGCCCAACCGCACAGACGCAGTCCAGCGGTTTCCCATCTGCACGGTACACGCTGTCTGGACGGAAATACAGCAGCAGGCCGCTCTCCGTGCCCACCGCGCGGTACGGCAGCAGCCCAAACCGGCCTGCCAGCCTGGGCGGGAGTCTGGCAAGCGCCTCCGAGGCAGCCATTGTGCCATCCCGTAGCGGCCGCCCTGCCTCTCCCAGCAGTTCCACAGCGGCCGCTCGATCCATCACGACCACCGGTTTTCCCGAAACCGGTTCAAACAGCCCGTTTCCGGTATCATGCAGGACGCGCAACTCGCACGCCTTTCCCCCAAAGCAGATCCGCAGCGTCTCCACCTCCCGCCGAACCGGCCCATGCAGCGCATCTCCACGCAGAAATATCCCGCTGACCGCGTAACCGGCTGCGGCGGCTAAAACCAGAACGCGCAGCGGAACAGCGGCATAGTATCCCGCCCCTGTCAAAAGCTGCCGGCCGGACGCCGCGCCAAGCGCCGCCGCAAGCCCCGCAAAAGAGGCCGCGACGACAAAGTACAGCGCGCACAGGCGCGCGAAAGCGCGCTGTCCAGCAAAGGCCGCGGCGCACAGGCCGATTCCGGACAAAATCCGCAACGGAGCCAGCGCCAGTGCGGGGAACAGCATCGCCGCAGCCGAATAGGTGCCGCCTACCGCTGCCGCCCCCAGTAGCCGCCTCCGTTTGACGGATACCCCGCCCAGCCTGGCCGCGGCGAGCAGCGTCGTATAATCCATCAGTGCGTTGACCCCAAACAGGACATCCAGATAGACGACCATGCTCCACCTCCGTTCGGGGTCTATCTTATCACATACCCTGTACAATATTTGCCGAATGGAGGGCTGCTGTTTCCTGTCGAAAACCCGATCCGCCCTGCCGGTTATGGGCAGAGCGCAGCCTAATAACCGAACGATGGGCGAAAAAGCAGGGGATCCGGCTCGATACAGCCGGATCCCCTGCGGTTCCTTTTACACGGCGGAATTGCCGTTTATTTTTGCTGCAGCACAAATTTTTCCAGCAGTCTTGCAGCCGCCTCTACGTCGGACACCGCGCACATCTCGCTCGGCGAGTGGATATACCGCGTCGGGATGGATACCGCGCCCGCCTGCACGCCGGCACGCGTCTTTTGCAGCGCGGCCGTGTCCGTGCCGCCGAACTGCAGTATCTCCCGCTGGACGTCGATACCGCAGGCTGCGGCCGCCCGTTCGAGCGCCGCGCAGACCTCCGGCGTGCAGATCACCGACCGGTCCATGACCTTGACCGCCGGTCCCCTGCCCATATCGACCGCCATGGGCGTTTTCCGCTCGGGCAGGTCGCCTGTGTCCGTCACATCGACTGCAACGGCGATATCTGGTTCCACCGCGAACGCCGCCGCGCCCGCGCCGCGCAGGCCGACCTCCTCCTGCGCGGTGAACGCAAAATACAGGTCGTTTTCGATTTCCTGCTGGGCCAGACGCTCCATCACGAGCAACAGGGTCACGCAGCCGATGCGATTATCCAAGTACGGACCGCACAGCACCCCGTTCTGTTCAAAGCGCGGCGCGTCGAACACCGCGAAGTCGCCGATCTGCACCTGTCTCTCTGCATCCGCCCGATCCGCCGCACCAATATCAATGAAGAGGTTGTCCAGTGTAATATCCTTGAACGGCGTTTTTTCCTCATAGGAAATCACGCCGCGCGTGCCGCCCGCAAACCGGACCTGAATATTGATCAGGTCGCCCTTGAACAGCCCGCCGACCTGTGCAAACCGGATAAATCCTTTTTCGTCGATATAGGTCGCCACCACACCGATCGAATCCATATGCGCGGCAAACAGCAGCTTTTTGCCCGCGCCTTTTTTGCGGCAGATCAGATTGCCGAGCGCATCCGTGGTGATATCGTCAATATATTCCCCCGCGATGGCGGCGATGGCTTCGCGCACCGCGTCCTCGCGGCCTGACGGGCCGAACGCGCCGCCGACCGTATTCCATAAATCAAAAACCTTGCTCATTCGTCGTCCCCTCTCAGGTCTTCCAGAAATGCCCGCGCAGCGGCCAGCACCGCCTCGCAGTCCGATACCGCCGCCACAGAGGACGGCGAATGGATATACCGCACCGGCGCGGCGGCCGCGCAGACGCGCACCCCTGCCTTGCTTTTGTGAATGCGTCCGGCATCCGTCCCGCCGGAAACACGCGTCTTGGTCTGCCAGGCGATGCCGCGCTTTGCACACGCATCGCGCAGCAGCTCAAACAGGCCCGCATCGTAAATCGTCGCGCCATCCATGAACGGCAGCACGACGCCGCCGCGCACATGGCAGACCGCTTTCCCATCCGTCACCTCCGCCAAGTCGGCGGCGGTCGTGCCTTCCAGCACCAGCGCAAAGTCCGGATCCAGTGCATAGGCCATGCTTGCCGCGCCGCGCAGTCCTACCTCCTCCTGCACGGTAAAGCAGAACCAGGTATCGATAGGCGGCTGCTCCTCCAGCAGCTTGAGCAGGGCCGCGCAACCCACGCGGTCATCGATCGCCTTTGCCTTGATCAGCCCATCGCCAAACTCGACCACTGGGGAGTCGAACACACCATAGTCCCCCAGCGACACCCGCTCCTCCGCCGCCGCGCGGCTGGACGCACCAATGTCGATATACAGATCCTTGGCCTTGGGCATGGTCCGGCGCTCGGCAGCGGTCGTCAGATGCACCGCCTTGATACCGATGACGCCTGTCACTTCCCCGAAGCGCACCGGACGCCCGATCACGACGCGCGGGTCCACCCCGCCGACAAAGCCGAATTTAATCATACCATCGTCCGTGATCTTTTTGACGATCACGCCGACCTCGTCCATGTGCGCGCACACGACAACCGGACGTTCAAGGGTTTTTCTCCCTTTGCGGAATACCATCACATTACCGATCGCATCCGTCCGCAGCGCGTCCGCGTACGGCTTTGCCTTTTTCAGCACGAACGCGCGCACAGCGTCCTCACAGCCGGACGGCCCCGGCAGCGCGCACAGCGTTTTCAGCAGCTCGGTCATTCCTCGGCCTCCCCATCAAACTCACGCAGAAACGCGGCGATCAAATCAGCTGCCGCCTCTACATCGGACAGCTTCACAACTTCGACCGGCGTATGCATATATTTCTCCGGAATCGAGAGCAGCGCGGTCGCAATCCCGCACGCCACGGTCTGCATGGTCCAGGCGTTCGTTCCGGTGTTGCCCTCCATCACCTCAAGCGAATAGCCGATGTCATTGGCCTTGGCCGCCTTGATCAGCCGCTTTGTCAGCCCTCGGTGCAGGTTCGGGCCCATGCCGACCGCCACGCCGCTGCCCAGCTCAAACACACCGTCTGCGGGGCCGTCCGGCGTTTTGCCATGCGTCACATCCACCGCGATCGCATATTCCGGCTGTACGGCAAACGCGCCGGTCTGCGCGCCGAGTCCGGTGACCTCCTCCTGCGTGCTGATCAGCACCGCGATATTGCAGCCCAGCTTTTTCACCTTTTTCAGCTTCTCCACGGCCAGCAGGATTGCGGCTACACCCGCGCGGTCGTCCAGGCATTTGCTGCAAAGCTGCCCGCCGAGCAGCCGCACCGGCTTCTGGGCGAATGCGATCGGCGTACCGATCCTGATCCGGTCTTTCGCATCCGTCAGGCCCGTGTCGATTAGCATTTGATCGACCGTCACCGCCTTATCCTGTTCACCCGCCTTGAGCAAATGCGGCGGCATACAGGCCACCACGCCGTACAGCGGTTCGTCCGCGAGGACCGTCACCTCCCCCGCGAGCAGCATCCGCGGGTCGACGCCACCGACCGGAGCGAACCGCAGAAAGCCGCCCTCCAGCACTTCGGTCACTACAAAGCCGATTTGATCCAGATGCGCATCCAGCAAAACGGTTTTTGCATGCTTTTTCCCGCATTTTCTATAAGCCAGCACATTGCCGCTGCGGTCTGTTTCTACCGTATCACAGTATGGTTGGAACAACGCCGCCACAGCCTGCGCAGCCTGCATTTCAAACCCACTGACCGCCGGCATTGCGCACAGCGTCCGCAGGGTTTCCTCCAAACGCAAAGACAATTCCTCCTTTTTCTGTAGAATATGACCTGTCTCTATTATAACCGCTTCCCCCGTCCGATACAATAGCGCGGTTGACAAAGGCCGTGAAAAACAGTATAGCTGAGCTATCCTGACGGGAGTGCGTTGTTTTATGGGGCCTGTTACAGGCCGCGTTGACCGTGCGTGCCGGCGTATCCCGAAACACGATCAGCCTGATCGGGACAGGCCCGTTCAACCCAACACCTAAGCTCACCCTGATCCAGTTCATCGCGCTGTACAAAAAATTCGAGAACCTGTTCTATTTCTGACGACAGGCGCAAAAAGAATGCTGTAAATCGCAGCATCTGTTCTTCCTATTTATCAAACTGACCATTTACCCCAAGTAAAACAGACAACCACCCACATTACCCCGTCTTCCAAGAAGCCGTTTTTATCCATCCCCCATAAGAGAAGAAAGGCATTTAACCACATTTTGGGGAGGTGAGAAACACCTTTTTCTTACGCAACATTTTTCTCAAAAAAACATCTTTATTTTTCATATTTTCATTTTATATTCCTGTTTTCACCAACAAATATTTTAAACAAATATCGTCTTGATTGATGACTTTCCCGCATAGCAAGAACAATAAAAAAGACCTGAGGCAACAATCCAAATTGAATCATTGCCCCAGATCTTGTCTGTTTTTTCTGAGGGATTTAGCCTATTTTATTTGAGGGAGCTACACAAACATCTTTTTTATCAAAGCTTCGCCAGCTCCTGCGCGATCAGTTTATTGATGATCTGCGGGTTGCCCTGACCCTTGGAGGCTTTCATGCACTGGCCTACAAGAAAGCCGGTGACGTTCTTGCCTGCTTTGAAGTCCGCGACCGCTTTTTCATTTTTGGCGATCACGTCCTGCACGATGGCGAGGATAGCGCCCTCGTCCGATACCTGCTTGAGTCCCATGCGCCCGACGATGGCTTCCACTGTTTCGTCGGTTTCAAACATGCTCGGCAGCACCTTTTTGCCCGCGTTGCCCGAAATCGTCCCCGCTTCGATCAGCTTTACCAGATCGACCAGCTTATCCGCGGTCAGCTTGGTGTCCGGCAACTCCACGCCCTTGTCGTTAAGGTATTTGGAAATGTCGGACAAAATCCAGTTTGCCGCAGCCTTGGGCTTGACCTGCCTGGCCGCCGCGTCGAGCAGCTCTGCCTTGGCAAAGCTGTCCGAGATCAGGCGCGCCTCCATCGCGGTCATGCCATATTCGTTCAGGTAACGCTCATAGCGCGAAATCGGCAATTCGGGAATCTCGCTTTCGATCTGGCGCATCCATTCGTCCGAAATTTCGACCGCGATCAGGTCGGGGTCTGGGAAGTAGCGGTAGTCCTGCGCGTCCTCCTTGGTGCGCATGACCGTGTTTTTGAGCTTGACGTCGTCCCACCGGCGGGTTTCCTGCTGGATCTCGCCGCCATTTTCCACGACCTCGATCTGGCGGGCAATTTCATAATCGATCGCGCGCACCGCGCCCGAGAAGGTGTTGATGTTCTTCATCTCCACGCGCGTCCCCAGCTCCTCCGAGCCCTCCGGCCGGATGGACACGTTCACGTCGCAACGGATCGAGCCTTCCTCCATCTTGCAGTCGCAGATATCAAGGTAGGACAGCGTGGTTTTGATCATTTCGAGGAACTCCTTGGCCTCGGCCGAGGAATGCAGGTCGGGCTTTGTGACCATCTCGATCAGCGGCACACCGCAGCGGTTGAAGTCCACAACCGTACCGTCGATCTCGTCATGCAGCAGCTTGCCCGCGTCCTCCTCAAAATGGATGCGCTCAAGGCGGCAGGACTTCTTTTCTCCGTCCACATAGAAGAACACCTCGCCGTTTTCGCAGATCGGCACATCGAACTGCGAAATCTGGTAGGCCTTGGGCAGGTCAGGATAAAAATAATTCTTGCGGTCGGCCTTGCAGAGCTGGTTGACCGTGCAGCCGGTCGCCTTGCCCATCTTGGCCGCATAGTGCACAACCTGCTTGTTGAGCACAGGCAGCGCGCCCGGCATACCGGTGCAGACCGGACAGGTGTGAGTATTGATCGGCGCGCCGAACGAGGTCGAGCAGGAGCAGTAGATCTTGCTCTTAGTGGAAAGTTCCGCATGCACCTCAAGGCCGATGACAGCTTGATATTTCATTTGTCGTTTCCTCCCTTACAGCGCCGCGATGATATTTCTAAGCCCCGACGCCTGCTCAAACGCAAGGCCGGCGTTCAGTAGCTTCTGCTCGCCAAAACGCGGGCCGATGAGCTGCATTCCGATCGGCAGCTTGTTCGCGTCAAATCCGCAGGGCTGCACAAGTCCCGGCAGACCCGCGATGTTGACCGATACCGTACAAACATCCCCCGCATACATCTCCAGCGGATTGCTGGTCTTGGCGCCCAAGCCGTAGGCCGTGGTCGGCGCGACCGGAGTCAGGATGACATCGCACTTCTCAAACGCATTTGCGAATTCCTCTTTGATCTTGCGCTGCGCAGCGCGCGCCTTTTTGTAGTATGCGTCGTAATAGCCGGACGAAAGCACATAGGTGCCAAGCATGATGCGGCGCTGCACCTCCGCGCCAAAGCCCTCGGAGCGGGATTTGGTGTACAGCGCGATCAGGTCGTCGCCCGCGTTCGGGGTACGGTAACCGTACTTGACACCGTCAAAGCGCGCCAGGTTGGAGGACGCCTCCGCGGACGACAGGATGTAGTACACCGGCAGCGCGTACTCGACCAGCGGCAGGGAAATTTCAAACACTTCTGCGCCGAGGCCCTTATAGGCTTCAGCCGCGGCGAGTACGCTCGCGCGCACCTCGTCCGAAATGCCCGCGCCGAAGTATTCCTTGGGCAGACCGATCTTCATGCCCTTGATATCCGCGTTCAGGTTTGCGCGTACGCTGCCCTCGAACGGAGCCTTGACCGAGGTCGAGTCATGCAGCGGGTCATGGCCGGTGACCGCGTCGAGCAGCATCGCCGCGTCCTCGACAGAACGGGCGAACGGGCCGATCTGGTCGAGCGAGGACGCGAACGCGATCAGGCCGTAACGGGATACCGCGCCATAGGTCGGCTTGAGGCCGACCACGCCGCAGAACGACGCGGGCTGGCGGATCGAGCCGCCGGTATCCGAACCGAGCGACAGCGGGGCCTCGCCTGCGGCGACCACCGCCGCCGAGCCGCCGGACGAGCCGCCCGGCACGCGGGTCAGGTCGTGCGGGTTGTGCGTCGGGTGCGTGGCGGAGTTCTCGCACGAGGAGCCCATCGCAAATTCGTCCATATTCGCCTTGCCGGTCACAACCACATCATGCGCGGCCAGCTTTTCTACCACGGTTGCGTTATACGGCGGCTTGAAGTTATACAGGATCTTGGAAGCGCAGGTGGTCAGCGTACCCTTGGTGCAGATGTTGTCCTTGACCGCGACCGGAATGCCCGCCAAAGCGGACAGTTCCTCGCCGGCGGCGCGCTTCTTATCCACTGCCTCGGCCTGCGCGAGCGCGGTCTCCTCAGTGACGGTCACATAGCCCTGTACCCTGTCCTCAACCGCTGCGGTGCGGGCGAACACATCCTTCGCCAGCTCGACCGCCGAAACCTCCTTTTTCGCGAGCAGTTCGGACAGCTCGGCCGCTGTTTTCTCATAAAGTGCCATATTTTCCTGTCCCTCCCTTTACTCGACCACACGCGGTACGGCTACGCCGCCTGCCTGGAAATCCGGCGCGTTCGGCTCGATCAGCTCGTCCGGTGTATACTCCTGAATGACTGCATCCTCGTGGAACGCGTTCTTGCGCTCGGTGTCGATCACGTCGGTAATATCGCCGAGGTCAAGCTCAGCCAACTTGTCCACCATGCCGACGATGCCCTGCATGTCGTCCGCCAGCCGGTCAAAAATGCCCTCCGACGAGTCCAGACGCGCAAGGGATGCGATGTGTTCAATTTCTTTTCGCGAAATTGCCATGTCAAAGTTCCTCCTGCTGTGTTGTATTTTCATTTTCTATCATTTGCTTGAATTCCTGCTCGGTCAGCACGGGAATGCCCAGTTCGGCTGCTTTCTGCAGCTTGCTGCCCGCGTTCTCCCCCGCAACGACATAGCTCGTCTTTTTGGAGACCGAACCCGCCGCCTTGCCGCCGAGGGCTTCGATCAGGTCGTTGATCTCCTTGCGGGTGTAGAGCGTCAGGCTGCCGGTCGCGACGATGGTCTTGCCCGCAAGCAGATCGCTTTTCGCGGTCTTTTCTCCGGTGAAGTTGACCCCATGCACACGCAGCTTTTCGATCAGCTCCTTGGACTGGTCAAGCTCGCGCCATGCCGCGATGCTCTCCGCGGTGGCCTGGCCAATGTCACGGATCTCGGTCATCTCCTCGACCGGAGCCGCGAGCAGCGCGTCCAAGCTGCCGAAATGGTCGCTGAGCACTTTGCCCGCTTTCTGGCCCACATGCCTTATGCCAAACGCAAACAGCAGCCGCGACAGATCGCGCGTCTTGCTGGCTTCGATACCGCTAATCAGATTATTGGCCCAGGTATCCACCTTTTTGCCGAGCGGCAGGAGCTGCTCGACCGTCAGGTCATACAGGTCGGCGGCGGAGCGTACCAGTCCCGCGTCGATCAGCTTTTGCAGGTTGCCCTCGCCGCAGCCGTCGATATCCATCGCGTCGCGCGAGGCAAAGTGCATCAGGTTGCGCAAAAGCTGCGCTGGGCAGGACGCGCCCGTGCAACGGATCGCGGCCTCCTCCTCGTCGTCGAACACCGGCGCGCCGCACACCGGACAGAAGCGCGGCATTTCGTAGGGCTGCGCGTCCGCGGGGCGCTTGTCCGTGTCCACGCCGACAATCTCGGGGATGATCTCGCCCGCCTTGCGCACGGATACCGTGTCTCCTACCCGCACGTCAAGCTGGCGAATAAAATCGCGGTTGTGCAACGTTGCGCGGGAAACCGTCGTCCCCGCAAGCCGCACCGGTTCGAGCACCGCGTTAGGCGTTAAAACGCCCGTCCGTCCGACCGAGATGATGATATCCTTGAGAAGCGTCTGCTTGACCTCAGGCGGATACTTATACGCCGCCGCCCAGCGTGGGAATTTGGCGGTCGAACCCAACGTTTCGCGCTGTACGAACGCATTAACCTTGACCACCGCGCCGTCGATATCAAAATCCAGCTCGCCGCGCGTTTCACCCATGCTTTCGATCTCGCTCCGCACATCCTCCGGATCGGTATAGACCGGATAGCGCGGGCTGACCGGAAAACCAAGCCGTTTCAGGTAGTCCAATGACTCCGTATGGCTCGCGAGCGGCAACTCGTCGCTGTTCTGGATGTTAAAACAGAAAATGGAGAGCTTGCGCTGCCTGGTGACACCGCTGTCCTTTTGCCGCAGCGAACCCGCCGCCGCGTTGCGCGGGTTGGCGAGCAGCGGCTTTTCATGCAGCTCGAGCTCGCGGTTGAGTGCGTCAAACACGGACTTTTTCATATATACCTCACCGCGCACGATCAGGTGCGGCGGCGCGTTTTTCAGCTTGCGCGGGATATCCCTGACTGTTTTCAGGTTGGCGGTCACGTCCTCGCCGACCTGCCCGTCGCCGCGCGTCGCGCCGCGGACGAACACCCCGTCCACATACTCGAGCGCGACTGAAAGGCCGTCGATCTTATACTCGACCACATATTCCGCCTGCCCCACCGCGCCCTCGACGCGGTCATAGAATTCGGAAAGCTCGTCGAACGAGAATACATCCTGCAGGCTCTCGAGCGGGTAGGCATGCGTCACCTTGGCGAACCGGCCGGAGGCCGTGCCGCCGACCCGCTGGGTCGGGGAATCCGCGTCCACATATTCCGGATGCGCGGCCTCAAGCGCGCGCAGCTCGCGCTGCAGCATATCGTACTCATAGTCCGATATTTCGGGCGCGTCCTGATCGTAATATTTTTCATTGTGATACCGCAGCTTTTCGCGCAGCGCGGCGATCTGTTTACCCGCGTCCATGCCAACATCCCTTCTTGATCCAATACAGAATATAGTATACCAAATTTTGCGCGGTTTCGGAAGTATTATTTTCCGTTTTCCGACGAATTATCCGAAAGCTGCGGCCCGCTTCCGCTCTCTGCCGCGCCGCTGTAATCGCTCACCTGCCCGAGCAGGTTGCCGCCCAAATCATCAATATAGGCATAGCGTTCGGGTACGGTGCCGACAATCACCGTATCCGTCACCGGATAGCTGGTCACAATCTCGCGGTCCTCGCCGCCGAACGGAGTCAGGATGCGGAATCCCGCATGAATTTCAATGATAATATTATGCCGCGTCTGGTTAATACCCGCCGAGGAAAACGCACTGATGAACTCCGCCGACATCTGCGTCAGCCCCGCCATGCCGATATCCACGCTCGGCCCCATGCCAGTGAAATAATTGGGGGCGAACACCGTACCCAGCGGCACCTCGATGGTTGTCTGTTCCAGATCCTCCAGCCGTTCAAACAGGCCGTTGACAAGCCGCGCCTTGATCTGGCCGATCGCGATTACATCCGTCCGAAGCGCCGTGACATGGTTTTCGCTGTCCCGTTCCAGCACGACCATATTTTCATACGTCTCGGGGTCGTCAAACACTTCATCCTGCATCAGGTTGTTGATTTCCTGCAGCGCACTGTCCTCGCATACATTGGTGGCGTATTCCATGAACACCCGATGCATCCGCATGGTTACCAGCACGCCAAGCCCCGCCGCAGCCGCCAACAGCAACAGCAGCGCAGTTCTTCTTCCTTTCTTCCGGTATCTGCGCCGGTGCATCCGCACGCCCCCTTTCGGAAAATCATACGAGGCCGGCACGAAAAAAAGAAGCACCCTGTGGGTGCTTCTTTGTATCTGGAGGGAATTATTCCTCGTCTTCGCCCTCGTCCTCGCCTGTGAGCAGCGCGCGGATGGACAGAGAAACCTTTTTCTTCTCATCGTTGATATCGATGATCTTGGCCTCGACCTGCTGGCCGACCTCAAGCACATCCTCCGGCTTTGCGATGCGGTGGTCAGCGATCTGGGAGATGTGGATCAGCCCGTCAACGCCCGGAACGATTTCCGCGAACGCACCGAACGGCATAAACTTGAGGATCTTGACTTCCGCTACATCGCCCACACCGTACTTGGACTTGAATACATTCCACGGATTATCCTCTTCGCGCTTGTAGCCGAGAGAGATCTTCTTGTTGTCCTTGTCCAAGCCGATCACGAACACCTTGACCTTATCGCCCACATTGACTACCTCGGACGGGTGCTTGATGCGGCCCCAGGACAGCTCGGAAATATGAACCATACCGTCCACGCCCCCGATATCGACAAACGCGCCGTAAGAGGTCAGGCTCTTGACCGTACCCTCATACTCGTTGCCGACCTCGATGGTACTCCAGATCTGCTCGGCCGCCGCCTTGCGGGCTTCCTGCTGGATCTGGCGGATCGAGCCGACCACGCGCTTGCGCTGGCGGTTGATCTCCGTGATATAGAAAGACTGCTTGGTCTTCACCAACTGGCTCATCGGCTGATCCTTCGGGATGCCGGTCTGGCTGGCCGGAATGAACACACGCACGCCGTAAGCGGTCGCAACCACGCCGCCGCGGTTCTCCTCAACGATGATGCCCTCAACGACCGAATGCTCTTCATACGCCTTTTCCACGGTCTCCCAGCCCTTAAGCTGGTCAACGCGCTTCTTGGACAGGGTCACGGTGCCTTCGCCGTCGTTGACGCGCACGACCACCGCCTCGATCTCATCGCCGGGATGGATGTTTGCGGCCGCGTCGTAGTTCGGGTCGTCCGACAGCTCGCTCAGCGGGATATACGCAGTATGCTTTACGCCAAGGTCGACCTGTACGTCGGTCGAGGATACAGCGACTACGGTACCGGTGACTTTCTCTCCTGTATTCAAGGTTTTGAAGGACTCTTCGAGCATTGCCGCAAAGTCCTCACCATTTTCGATTTTCGTTTCTTCGCTCATCATGTTACTGACCTCCTTAATTATCCATGCCGGTGTCGATGCCCCAGCCGTGATCCCGACGCGCCCATTCCTTCGGAGCCCCTGCGTTGTAAGCTCCGCGGCATCCTCGATATAAAGCACATTGTTGCACAGCGTGCGGCTGATCTCGTACAGCCGCTTTGTGTTGGAACTTTTTTTATCGCCGATCACGATCATCTGATCCGACGCACCGGCAAGCAGACGAGCCTCCGACTGACGCTCATCCGTCGCTTTACATATTGTATCAAAAATTTTGAGGTTTGTACACCTTTTTTTTATCAAACCGACTGAAATATTCCAAAGATTCCGATTGACGGTCGTTTGCGCGACAACAGCCAGCGTTCTTTCCGTCGAATCCGGCCGATCCAAATAGGCTCTCACCTGTGCTTCGTTCTCGAGTACGTCCGAGCCGCCGCACCATCCCTGGATGCCAACAACCTCGGGATGGCCTGCGCTTCCTAGGATGAGGATATGACGTCCCTCGCGGCTCTGTTCGTCCACAATACGGTGTATTTTCTGCACGAACGGACAGGTCGCGTCAAACACCTCGCAGTTTTTCTCCTGCAGCATTTGATATACCCACCGCGGCACACCATGCGCGCGGATCAGGACCTTTGCCCCATCCGGTATTTCCTGCAGCGTGTGGGCGGTGCGTACCCCCTGGCGCTCCAGCCGCGCGATCTCATGCATATTGTGGATGATTTCGCCATACGCGTAAATAACGCCGTTTGCCTGCGCCTGCCGCTCGGCCAGCTCGACCGCGCGCCGCACGCCGAAGCAGAACCCGGCTGTTTTTGCTACTGTAATGCTCATATCTGCTTTTTCAGGGCATAGATACGGTGCAGGATATCGTCCGCAATCGCGCCGTAATCCTTTTCCTTTCCGTCCGGCAGGAACGGCTTGCCGATTATGACCGTTGCCCGGCAGCGGAAGCCTTTGTTTTCCGAGATATACATGGGCAGGATCGGCGCGCGCGTTTTGACCGCCAGCATTGCCGCGCCCTTTTTGGCGTCTCCCTCTGACGCGCCGCGCGTACCCTGTGGGAAGATGATCAGCTTCTGCCCTGCGCGGACCGAGCCGAGCGCGGTCTTGATCGAATCGATATCTACGCCGCCGCGGTCGATCGGGAAAGCGCCGAGCGCCGCAATCAGCCAAGCAAAAAGCGGCTTGCGGAACAGCTCCTTTTTCGCCATCAGTCGCAGCGGTATCCTATGCCCCAGGGCCACCGCCGCGAATGGCGGGTCGGAAAGCTGCACATGGTTCGGGCAGACGACACAACCGCCCTCCGGAATGTTTTCCCGCCCGATGACCTTAAAGCCGAAATAAATATGGAACGCCAGCGCCACAAAGGGAACCGCGAACCATTGGAACCAGCGGTGATATTTCTGTTTCATGTATTATCTCTCCGTCTTTTCCCGAATTATCCGCAGAACCGCGGCAATGCTCTGCTCCAAATCAAGCGCGCTCGTGTCGAGCAGGACCGCGTCGTCCGCCTGACGAAGCGGGGCGACCGCGCGCGTCGTATCCTGCCGGTCGCGCGCCTGTATGTCCGCCAGTACGCCCTCGAGCGTCACCTGCTGCCCTTTTTCCTTCAACTCGCGGTAGCGGCGCTCCGCCCGCGTTTTCGCGGAGGCGGTCAGGAATATTTTCACTGGTGCGTCCGGCAGGATCACCGTGCCGATATCGCGTCCGTCCATCAGGATATTGCTGTTTTTTGCCATATCCCGCTGTACATCCAGCAAAAAACGCCGCACCTCCGGCACGGCCGAGACCTTTGACGCATATTGCGCGATTTCCGGCGTGCGGATCGCTTCGGATACGTCCTCTCCGTTGAGCAGCACATGCTGCATACCGTCCTGATAAGCCAGCGAAATATCCACCGTCGGCAGGGACGCGATGATCCCCGCCGTATCCTCACCCGTGATTCCCCTGCGGTACACGGCCAGGCCGATCGCACGGTACATCGCGCCGGTATCCACATAGACATATCCCATCCGCGCCGCCACAGCCCGCGCGACCGTGGATTTCCCCGCGCCGGATGGCCCGTCTATCGCAACCGAAATGTATTCCATATGTCCCTCCTACTGCCGCGCCGCCGACAGGCCGGCCAGCCGTCCGGTCGACCACGCGATCTGTAAATTGAAGCCGCCCGTATAAGCGTCCACATCGAGTACCTCTCCCGCGAAATACAGCCCGGGCAGCTTTTTGGATTCCATGGTTTTGGGGTCTACCTCACGGACCGAGACGCCGCCCGAGGTCACGATTGCCTCCGCGACCGGCCGCTTGCCGGACACCACAACCAGAAAATGCTTCAATGTATGCAGCAGTGCAGCGCGCTGCTGCCTGGTGATACCGTTTACCTTGGCATGCGGGTCGATCTGGGACAGCCGCACGACCGCCGGAATCAGCTTGCGGGGTAGCAGCCCGCCCAGTGCGTTGATGAAATCGCTGTTTTTATGTGTCCCGAAATCGGACAGCAGGCGCTTATCCAGTGTCTTTTCATCCAGCGCCGGCTTGAGGTCGATCTCGATATGGTAACCCTTGCTGCCAAAGTGCCGCATATGCGCGGAAGCGGAAAGGATCAGCGGGCCGGACAGGCCGAAATGTGTAAACAGCATCTCCCCGAATTCCGACCAGATCCTTCTGCTGTCCTCAAACACTGTCACCTGCACATTGCGCAGGCTGAGCCCCATCAGCTCCTCACAGCCGCCCGGCGTCACCAGCGGCACCAGCGAGGGATTGGGCGGCACGACCGTATGCCCTGCCTGCTTTGCAAAGCGGTAACCGTCCCCGGTCGAACCGGTCTGCGGATAGGATACCCCTCCGGTCGCGACAATCACACGGTCGGCCGGATAAAGCGCGCCGCCCGCCTGCACGCCTGCGAGCCTGACCCCCTCAATGACAAGCCGCTCCGCGGCCGTATGCTTTATTATAACTCCCACACGTTTAATCCATGTAAAAAGTGCGTCAATAATATCCGCAGCCTTGTCCGACACCGGAAAAACGCGGTTTCCTCGTTCGGTCTTGAGCGGCACGCCGTGGGAGGTGAAAAACGCCATCGCATCCTCTGGCGAAAAGCCGCCGAGCGCGGAATACAGGAAGCGCGGGTTGACCGGAACGTTCTGCAAAACCGTCTGGATATCGCAGTTATTGCAGACATTGCAGCGTCCCTTTCCCGTGATGAACAGCTTGCGGCCGACCTTTTCATTTGTTTCCAGCAGCGTCACCCGCGCGCCGTTTTCAGCCGCCGTACCCGCTGCCATCAGACCCGCCGCACCGCCGCCGATTACCAATATGTTCAATTCGCGTCGTCCTCCGGCTTTTCATATACGTCGTATTCTTCCCAGATGCGTTCCAGCCTGTTGAACGTCTGCTCGATCTCCCCCCGCCGGCTCATGCCGACCGCGACGATCAGCGCGTTGATGACCGACAGCGGCGCGACTAGGGAATCGACAAAACTTGCCATATCGCTGCGCGCCAGCAGCACATGATCCGCCACCCGCGCCAGCGGCGACAGGTGCGAGTCCGTCAGCGCGACCACCCGCGCGCCGCGGTCGCCCGCGTACCGCATGGCGCTGAGCGTGCGCTTGGAATAGCGCGGAAAGCTGATGCCCAGCAGCACATCCCCCGGGCCGACCCGCAGGATCTGCTCAAATATTTCGCTGACGCTGTTGGTATGGACCAGCGTGACATTTTCAAACAGCAGGTTAAAGTAAAACCCAACAAAATTAGCAAGCGCGCTCGCGGAGCGCACGCCTAAAATGTAGATCCGTTTCGCGCCGGTCAGCGCGTCGACCGCCCCTTGGAACGCATCGCGGTCGATCTCGTCCAGCGTCATGCGAATCATATCCATATCCGCGTGAAGAACGGTCTGTAGCACGTCGCGGCCGCCCATGCGGTCGCTGGAAACCTCCATGCGCTGCACCGAGGTCAGCTTGTTGCGTATCATCTCCTGTAGCGCGCGCTGCAGATGCGGATAGCCGTCGTATCCCAGCTCAGTCGCGAAGCGCACCACGGTGGACTCGCTCACACCGACGGTAGCGCCGAGCCGGCTAGCTGTCATAAAGGCGGCCTTGTCATAGTGCTCCAGGATGAAGCGCGCGATCTGCTTCTGCCCCTTGGAAAAATCCGGTAATTCATTTTGAATCTTGTTGATCAGATCGTTCATGACATTCACTCCTGCATTATCGCCTGCTTTTGCCGTTATTATTGTAAGCGGTTTGCCGCAGAAATGCAAGATATTTTGCATCAATCCTGCAAAATCGCACCCACCCCCCGCAAATAGGCGACCTCCTCCGGCGTCAGTTCACGCCACGCCCCTGCCTTGAGCGCCGGATCGAGCGGCAGCTCGCCCACCGCTACCCGTTTCAGCCTGCGCACCTCCAGACCGCACTGCTCGCACATTTTCCGGATCTGGCGGTTGCGCCCCTCATGGATCGTAAGCCGCAGCTTCGCGCTTTCGCTGTCTTGCTCCAGAATGACGACCCGCGCGGGCCGGATTGCATACCCGTCTATCTCCATCGGCTCTTCCAGGCGCGGGATGTTATCCAGCCGGCCGCGCACGCGCACCTCGTAGTGCTTTTCGATCTCGTGCCGCGGATGCGTCAGCGCGTTGACCAGCGTCCCGTCGTTGGTGAGCAGCAGCAGCCCCTCCGAATTGTAATCCAGCCGGCCGACCGGTACCACGCGCACGCCGCAGCCCTGGGTCAGATCGGCCACGGTCCTGCGGCCCCGCTCGTCCTTGAGCGTTGTTACATAGCCGCGCGGCTTGTACAGCATCAGGTATTTTTTCTCCTCCGAAAGGCCGACCGGCTTGCCATCCGCCTGGATCCGGTCGCGCCGGATATCCGCCCGATCGCCCAGCGACGCCGCACGGCCGTTTACCGTCACCCGTCCGTCCAGTATCCATGTTTCCGCTTCGCGGCGCGAGCAAAGTCCGGCCTGCGCCAAAATTTTCTGCAGTCTCTCCTCCACAGTTGTCCTCCTATGCTGTCATTGATCCTTTTCACCGAATATCCGGTCGAGTATCCGTTCGGTCAGGCTCTTTTCCTCCGGCGCCAGTATAGAGGCGCTGCCGTACAGCAGCGTATCCTTTGCCAGCACCTTGTCGCCGATCCGGTATTCTATCTGTCCCGCCGCCGCGCTTTTGACCACCGGCGCATAGCAGATTTTATCACCGTACCGCACGGTTTCAATCCGGTCCTTTTCCTCCGACGTGACATGGGCTGTCAGCGTATGCTGCGCAACGAGCGGAACCGTATCCGCATCCCCGCCAAAAACGCGCTGCACCGCGACCTCCTCCCCCGCCTCATGGAGCGTGATCTCCTCATATTGGGCAAAGCCTGCGTCGAGCAGCTCCATATGATCGTTCCAGTCGTTTGGGTCATTCAGGGTAACCGCGATCAGGGTGCGTCCGTTGCGCTCCGCCGCGGACACCAGACAGCGCCCCGCCGCCTTGGTGTAGCCTGTTTTGACGCCGATCGCGCCTTCATACATGCTGAGCAGGCGGTTATGGTTGCTCAGCGTGCGCTGTCCCACCGTATAGCTCTGGGTCGATACGATCTGGCGGAACACAGGATCGCGCAGGGCGGCGGCCGTGATCTGTGCCAGCTCATGGGCGGTTGTATAATGCGTTTCGCTGGAAAGGCCGTTGGGATTGTCGAAATGCGTATCCGTCAAGCCAAGCTCGGCCGCCTTTGCATTCATTTTTTCTATAAACACATCAAATCCGCCGCATTCGCCAGCGATTGCCACCGCCGCGTCATTGCCGGATTCCAGCATCAGCCCGTACAGCGTATCCCGCAGGGTCAGCTTTTCCCCTTCCTGCAGGTACATAGACGAGCCTTCGACTCGGGTATATTCCTTTTTCACCGTGTATTCCCGATCCAGATTGCCCTCGCCCAATGCGACAAGGGCGGTCATGATCTTTGTTGTGGACGCCATTGGCAGGCGTGCGTCGCCATTCTGTTCCAGCAGCACCTCGCCGGTATCCGCGTCCATCACAACCGCGCTCTGCGCGCTGAGCGCCCGCGAATCGGGCAGCAGCAGCAAACAGAGCAGTATCCCGCACCACAGTTTCTTCATGTTCGCACATCTCCCCTGCAAAACAAAACCTACTCAGCATTCGTGTGAGTAGGTTTTGCGGGAAATGCGGCATTATTCGTCAGCTTCGGCCGTTCGGTCCATATTTGGCCCTGCCTTTCCTTTGTAGCCCTCCACAAAGCTGGAAACCTTGTTAATCGCACCCGGGATCATTTCGACCAGGCGGTCGACCGTTGTCGAGGCCTGCGCGTTCACGCCGAGAATATTGGAGCTGCCGTCCGTGCCGATAATCAGGAAGCAAACGGGCGATACCGTCACGCCCGCGCCGCCGCCGCCGCCAAAGGCCAGCGGTGCGCCCTGCGGCATATGCTTGGGCGCAAAATCGCTGCCGCCGGATGCAAAGCCGAACGTGACCTTGGAGACCGGAATCACGGTCGTGCCGTCCGCCGTGGTAATCGGCGTGCCAATAATGGTATTGACATCCACCATTTCCTTTATTTTCGCCATGGTCTCGGTCATCAGGTTGCTGATAGGATGCTCACTCATTTGTTATCGCCTCTTCTTTCTTTATCAATCGTTTATACAGACGGAAAAGTTCCCCTGCGTGCCGCAACAGCACGAGCAACAGGCGCAGCGGCCGCATGGAACAAAACACGGTAAACGCCCATTCCGTATGGTCTGCCTCAAAATCCGCGTCCACATCGACGTGATACGCTTTCATTTCAAAAGTATTCTCCAAAAACGGTACAATCATGCCGGTCAACGCTGCGGACTGCCCCAAAAGAAGTCCGGTTTTTGCCGCGTCGTCCGTGCCAATCCGCACCCGCACGCGCAGCCGGCTGATGCGGAGCGTATCCGCCATTTCGCTCAGCAGCGTCAAGGTCAGTCCGGCCAGCTCCCCGATATCCAGTTCCTCACGCTGAAAAGAATACCGGTATTTGGATTTTTTCCGCCTTTTTTTGCGTTTTGCCGGCGCCGCGGCAGTCTGCGGCGGCGCTTCCTCTCGCTTCGGCGGCGGCCAGACTGGGATACGCGCCGGCCCGTACCGGATTTCTACGCTGACCTCCCCGTTCACGCCCACGGCCTCTATCCCTGTGCGGACACAGAGCAGGAGGAGACAGACGGCCAGCATCAACAGGAGTAGCCCCAGCAGCACCGCCAAAATCCAAAGCAGAGCCGTCATATTCGCTTCACTCCGTTTCCTCCGGCCACGCCCGCGTGGGCGGGGACTCTATCTGCAGTTGTCCCTCCAACGCGGCCTCAGGCTGCCGCCCGTCCAAATCCAGCTCCATTTGTTCGTTTTCCTCAAGCGATGGCAGCGCGGGCAGCTCGCTCAGGCTACTGAGCGCGAACGTCCGCAGGAATATCTCGGTCGTGCGATAAAGGATCGGCCGGCCGGGTACATCCATGCGTCCGGCTTCTTCGATCAGGCCCTTTTCTGCCAGCCCTGCAACGGTGCCGCCCGAATCCACGCCGCGCAGCTGGTCGATGAACGCCCTTGTCACCGGCTGGCGGTACGCGACGATCGTCAGCACCTCCAGCGCGGCCGGAGACAGGGACGGCGGCTTGCGCGATTCGGTCACCCGACGGGCCGCGTCCGCATACAGCGGACGCGAACAGAGCTGTAGCTTGTCCTCCAGCCGCAGCAGCATCAGACCCCTGTTTTCAAAATCATATAGGTTTTCCAGCGCTGCGGCGGCCTCAAGCACCGCGCCTCGCGGCGCTTCCAGCGCTGCGGCCAGCCGGTCGACCGGTACAGCGTCCCCTGCGGCGAACAGCACAGCCTCCAGGCCGGCTTCGAGTTCGGTCATCAGACGTTACTCTCTCCTTTATCGTTTGTAAGCGTCAACTCCATATCCTCTCCGTCGCCTTCCAGCAGGATACGGCGGGTCTTGGACAGCTCAAGCACCGCCAGAAAGGTCGCGACGATCTCTGAACGGTTTTTCGCGTCGTCAAACAGCCTTCGAAACGGCACGCGGACCGACCGGATAAACCGCCGGAGGATCGCGGTAATCCGCGTTTCGACCGGCACAGGCTCCCGCCCGACAATGCCGGAGAATGCGCTCGCCGGCGGCGGTATCCGCCGCTGGGCCTTGCGCAGCATATTGTTAGCCGCCCGAACCAGATCGTTGACCGACTGGCGGTATTCTTTCGGCGCTTCCCCCAGGTTTTCCGGCGGTTTGACGAAGATATCCCGCCCGAGCTCCCCTTTTTCGCGGAAATACGGCGTGATTTCTTTTAGGCGCTGGTATTCCAGCAGCATCTCAACCAGTCCGGCACGGGGATCGTCCTCCTCGTCCTCCTCATGGCGCGGCAGCAGCATCTTCGACTTGATGTAAACAAGCTGCGCCGCCATCGCCACGAAATCCCCCGCGATGTCAAGGTCCATCGCCTCGGCCGCATGCAGGACTTCCATATACTGATCGAGTATCACCGCGATCGGGATGTCGTAAATGCTGACCTTGTTTTTGGCGATCAGATGCAGCAATAAATCGAGCGGGCCATCAAAATTCTCCAAATGAAAATCCATGACAGCATCCTGCTATAAAAACAGTCCGACAAACCGTGCCGCCAGGTTGATGGCCGCACTGTCCGCCATCAGCATCAGCCCGTCCAGCCAGCCGAACCAGATTGCCGCAACAAACAGGAGCAGGATCACACCCTGGTATTTTTGCAGCTTGAGCGACCAGGAGAACGGCAGGAACGCGTCAACCACGCGCGACCCGTCCAGCGGATGAACAGGGATAAGGTTGAATACCCCGAGACCCACGGACAAAACCGCCGTATAGCCCAAAAAGATCATCAGCACAAGCAGAAATACCGCGATGCCGTTCGCGGCGATCTGTCCAGATGTCAAAAGAGACATCAGGAGGTAAACACCGCCTACGCCAAACGAGAAAACCTGCGTTCCCAGCAGGTAAACCCCGATCGCCAGATAACCCGCAAACGCCAAAAACGCCGTGATGAAATTGGCTGCGGGACCTGCAGCGGCAGTCAGCGCCATACCCGCTTTTCTATTTTTGAAGTTCGATATATTGACCGGCACAGGCCGCGCCCAGCCAAATCCGAACACCAGCAGGCATAAAAAACCGACCGGATCAATATGCGCTAAAGGGGAAAGCGTGACGCGGCCGGAATCGCGCGCCGTGCGATCGCCCAGCAGATAGGCCATTCCTCCATGCGCGGCCTCATGCACGGTGAGGCATAAAACGACCGCAGGGAGCGACAACGCAAGCGTGATGATTGCGGTCTGCAGGTCCCCCCTGCGCAGAGCACTCCAAAGCAAGCAAACTCCTCCAAACTATCAGCCGCACCGCTATTCTTGCCACGAGCGCCTGATTTTATCATTTTAACCTATTTTTTGCTTCCTAACAGAGGCGTCAAAATAATTTTAACGCGGTTTTCCGGATAGCAAACCTGTGTATGTTTGGAATTATATCACAATACCAGCCAATTGTCATCCCTTTCTTGCTTTCCTGGTAAAAGGCAGTTCGCTTGATAAAAAGGGCTGCAGAATATTCTGCAGCCCTTTTCCCGTTCATATCAATTGAAAGTCTTATGCAGCGCGAGTGGCGTCACGGCCCTCCAAGAGCTCCACGGCAGCTTCCGCGTTCTTTACGCCATAGAAAACCAGTGCTTCCGCCCGGGTCCGATTCGTGGTGTTCTGACGGTCGATCATAGGATGGCACGCTCTCCAGCGGAGCTGCTTATTTACCTCTTCAAAAATCTTGCTGCCCAGAACGACGCTGTCTTCGTTCGCCACATCGCTGACAACCTTATAATCATCAATGTCGGACAGATCCATGGAGTAGAAAGTCTTGGCGTCGAATTCCAGAATAGCACGCTGGTTGGTGATGTAGTATTTCTGACGCTTCACGCTTGCACGCTCAAAGACTGGGGAAATCATAATCACAGCGCCGATGACTACCATACCGATTGCAACATTCATGCTCCACTGGCTGTTCTTCGTAACATAAGCTGCAAGCAGGCCGCCAATAATCACAACGGTCAGCAACCATGTACGCAGTACGCGGGTCTTATTGCCGTTTTCAATCAGCGGAAACGCCGCGGGCTCCCCCTGCCACAGCACAGTTTCGTTGTCCTGCAGATACTCTTGCAAATTTTTACTCATTAGAAACACTCCCTTTTTCATCTTGCACAGAATCCCTTTCTGTTGTCTCTATTATAGCGCATAATCCCGTTTAACCGCTGCTAAGGTCGCGTTTTGATTTGTTAATCTTCCGTCAAACGGCAACTTTTTCCCGTTCAGATTTTGTAAAGGATATTAACAGATTTTTAACACCTTTTCTGCTATAATGTTTTTGTACCTAATTGATAATAGGGAGTGTCCCATTTTGCAAAGCTCAAAGCATCGGAGTCCGTTTTTTTCCTTTTCCGCACGCGATTTTGCGGTTACCGCGGGCATTTTGGCCTGCGCGATTGAATTGTGCGTTATTTTAAGCATTGCCGATAGCATCGACGGCTTTGCGTATCCGATTTTCGTACTGGCCGTCCTGCTGGTTTCACGTTTAACGACCGGCTATTTTTTCGGTATCCTGGCCGCTCTGTTCAGCGTCATTGGCATCAACTATATTTTTACTTATCCATACTGGGCGTTCAACTTTACGCTGTCCGGCTATCCGCTGACGTTCCTGACCATGCTGTGCGTCTCGCTCATCACCTGTACGATGACCACCAAGCTCAAGCAGCAGGAGCGGATTCGGGCGGAAAGCGAAAAAGAGAAAATGCGCGCCAATCTGCTGCGCTCGGTTTCTCACGATATCCGCACGCCGCTGACATCGATCGTCGGCGTCACCTCCACCCTTCTGGAAACGCCCAACCTGCCGATTGCCGAGCAGCGCCAGCTTCTGGAGGACGCCCGCGACGAGGCGCAGTGGCTGATCCGCGTGGTGGAAAACCTGCTCTCCATCACCCGCATCGGGGACGCGCGCGCCCAGATTACCAAACAGCCGGAGGTCGTGGAGGAAATCCTCGGCGAGGTCGTGCAGAAATTCCGCAAGCGGTTTCCCGATGTTTCCATCCGCGTTGCCGCGCCGAGCGATCTCCTGTTTGTCCCCATGGACGCTATCCTGATCGAACAGGTGCTGTCCAATCTTCTGGAAAACGCGGTGATCCATGGTGAGACAACGACAAACATTCTGCTTTCCGTGCATCAGGAGGGCAAATACGCCTGTTTTTCCGTGCAGGACAACGGCAAAGGCATTCCCCCCAAGGAGCTTCCGACGCTATTTGACGGCAGCATGAAACGCAACGAAACGCCCGCTGGGGATGGGAAACGCAATATGGGCCTAGGCCTGTCGGTCTGTATGGCGATCGTACGCGCGCACAGTGGTACTATGGAAGCAAAAAATATGGGAGCGGGCGCGGAATTTTCTTTCCTGCTGCCGCTTTCCGAGGAGGAACTTAAATGAATATCCGAGAAAAAATCCTGATTGTAGAAGATGAAAAAAGCATTTCGCATTTTATTTCCACTATCCTCAATTCCAACGGTTACGAAACGATACAAGCCCGCACCGGTGCGGAGGCAATGTCCATGCTGTCCTCCCATTGTCCCGATCTGGTCATTCTGGACCTCGGCCTGCCGGACATGGACGGGCTGGAGGTACTCAACAGCCTGCGTTCCTGGTCCAGCCTGCCGGTGGTGGTCGTTTCCGCCCGCTCGCATGAGCATGACAAGGTCGGCGCGCTCGACCTCGGCGCGGACGACTATCTGACCAAGCCGTTCGGCACGGCCGAGCTTCTGGCCCGTGTCCGCACGGCGATCCGCCACACCCGCACCACCTCGGACAACGACGAGATCGCCCAGCGCGGCACCTATACGGTCGGGGACCTGACCATCGACTACAACAAGCATCAGGTCCTGGTGCGGGGAGAAAACGTCCATTTGACGCTGAGCGAATTCCGCATCGTCGCCCTGCTTGGCAAGTACGCCGGCAAGGTACTGACCTACGACTACATTATTAAGGAGTTGTGGGGGCCCCGCGCGGGCGGTGATAATCAGATCCTGCGCGTCAACATGGCGAACATCCGCCGCAAAATCGAAAAGAACCCCGCCGAGCCGGAATATCTGTTCACCGAGGTAGGCGTCGGCTACCGCCTCGCAGAAGGCGAATAAACCATACATAAAGAGCGCTGCCCGCAGGCAGCGCTCTTTTCCTGTTTTATGGGCAGACCGCATACAGGTTGGTATCCCATGCCGGCACATACGGATGGTGGCGCAGGTAAAGCCGGTAATCCGGACAAAGCGCATGCACCTGCAGCGCAAGGGAAAAGAAATCTCCGCTCCTATGGTAGGCTGCAAGGTTGAGCTTGGGCCGCCAGCTTCGGATGGTCTGCGCCGCGCCGCGCAGCGCCTCCCGCTCCGCGCCCTCTACATCCATTTTCAAATAGGTGCATGGCCTGCCGCGCAGCACGCTGTCCAGCGCGCGCATCCTTGTTTCCCTGCCCACATGCGAGATGCGCGACTGCCGCCCCGCCTGGTCCGAAAAGCACAGGACCGTATCCTCCGACCATGCGCCCGCCTGTTCCAGCGTTATATCCCCCGTAAGCTGTTCTTCCGCGTAGGCGGACAGCTTGCGAAAGCTGCGCCGGTCAGGCTCGAGCGCTGTGACCGAAGTGAAGCGCCCGCCAGTATAGTGCAGCAGCTCGCGGATCGTGTCCCCGTTATAGGCGCCCAAGTCTGCGAAACGCTCCTCCGGCCCGAGGCGCAGCACGGTACGGAACACCTCATCCTTATCGGTTTCGCTCGCGCACAGATAACAAAGCCTGCCGGACAGCTTGAAACGGACGGTATCCAGAAACACGGTGCGCGATCGTTCATCCGCCAAAAGCGCATACGCCCGCTCCATCTCCCCGCTGTGCGCGCGCACGAACGCTTCGTCAAATACCGCGCCCTCCACGACCGGCACATCCGGCGCGACCACGTCGAAGCGCCGGTCGAGCGCATACATCTTGTCCAGCACCTCCGGACGCTGGCTGGCAAACGCAATCACAATCAGAATATCCTCCCCAAACGCATCGACCACCTCGTCCAGCCGATGCACCCGAAACCCGCGGAAGCTGTGTCCCCGCACAAATTCATCGCTTGCAAATACTGCGGCGGCCTGAATCCCCAGCCGCTCAAACTGCCGAAGTATCTTATCCGCGCCGTCTCCCATGCCGTATAAAACAATCGGCCGCTTTTCTTCCTGCAGGCGCGGCCAGACGGACTGCTCGAGTGTCAAAAAATCCATTTCCAAAACTCCCTTATCCGTATCCTGGTATATTATACGTTCCGCCAAGCGCCCTGTAAAGCCTGCAGTCCGCAAATTTTTCCTCGGGCGGCGATTTTCTCGTTGCGGTTTTCAGTCCATTACAGTATAATTTACTTATCAGTGCATCTACTTTAACGGGGAGGCGGTTCTGCATGGCAAAATCCAACGGCATTTTGGCGATGAATCCCGAGCAATACCGCGAGATCGACGGTGTTGTATTTGATTTGGACAGTTATGCGAAGCACTGCCGGCCGGTCGAGCAAACGCCCGAGCCGATATTCCCCGCCGCCCCTTATCCCGCCGGCTGGTACCCCGTTGAGGAGGGACAAGCCCCTGTTCCCGTCATGGGAGGCGCGTTGCCCCCCCTCGAAACCGTCGTGACCGAAGACGGCATCACGATCCGGCGCACGGTTTGGGTGCAATGCGGTTCCGGCTCTGGTTCCTACCTGACCTCCTATACTACGTCCTACCGCACAAGTTATCGTTCGTCCGGTTCTGGTTCGCATTTTGGGGGTTCCTGCACTTACTTTGTCGGCGGCTATGGATTGGAGCTGATTTGAATGCTTTCCGCGTTTCATATCAACTGGACGTGTCCCTTTTTCGCGCGCACACCGGACCGGCCCTACGCGGTCGAACCGTTTGAACTGCTGACGACCGCGCTTTCCGCGCTCTCTTGGCAGAAAACCAACGGCTCCATCCGCATGATCTGCGACAGCACCGCCAAGCGATACTATGATGCGCTTGGCTTTTCCTTTCTCTGGGACGGCGGGGTGCATCCTCTGCTCGACGCCATGCCAGAGGATGTCAACCCCATCGCGTTTTGGGCGGCCGGCAAGCTGTATGCGCTTTCCGCCATGCCCGCGCCCTGTGTGATGATCGATACCGATTTTATTGTCTGGAAGCCGCTTGCGCCGCTGCTCCGCGGGCTGGATGCCGCCGCGGTCCACACAGAGGATATCATGCCCGATATCTACCCTGGGCCGGAGGCCTTCTCCCAGACGCGTGGCTTTGACTTTTCTGCTTTTGACTGGGCCGTGCGTCCCTATAACACCGCGCTTGCCTATTTTGGCAGCGATGCGTTCCGGCGGCATTATACGGATACCGCAATCCGCTTTATCCGCGCCTCCGCTACTGCGGACGACGTGCTGACCTACATGGTCTTTGCCGAACAGCGGCTCCTGGCAATGTGCGCGGCGCGGGAGCGCGTCCATGCCGCCGCGCTGTCCGACCTTGCCGCGTTGTTCAGCGGCAGGCAGCAGGGTTATTTCACCCATATCTGGGGCTTCAAACAGCAAATGCGGGACGAGCCCCTGCTTTACGAGGATTTCTGCCGCCGCTGCGCTGCGCGGCTGCGGCGCGACTTTCCTGAAGCGGCAGGGCGGCTGGCCGCCGCACCGCCGCTCTCCCCATACTTTTGAAAAGCGGTCTGCGCCCGAAACGCAGACCGCTTTTTTATTCTTTATCCGGATAGGCCCGCCGAAGCTCCTCCAGCGTCGCCATCACCGCTCCCTTGCGCTGTACGGTGAGCGACGCATACCGCGCGGAAAACTGTAAGTAGGAGGCCAGCCGTTCCTCCGAAAGCCGATCGAGCTGCTCCGCCGTAACCCCGTCCCGTGTCAGCTGGTACAGAAACGAACCGATGAAAGAATCGCCCGCGCCCGTTGTATCCGTAACAGGAACCGGAATCGTTTCGGTTTCCGCGTGCGCGCCGCGTGTGTAGATCGCCGCCCCGTCCGCCCCGCGCGTAACGAGCAGCATGCGGCAGCCGCCCGCAAACAGCCTGCGCGCAGCCTCGCGCTCCTCTTTGCAGCCAGTCACGAACTCCACCTCATCATCCGACAGCTTGACTAGGTCGGCAAACGGCAGGAACGCCCGTATCGCGGCCTGGCAGTCCTCCGGACGCTCCCACAGCGGCAGACGCACATTGGGGTCAAAAGAAATCAGCGCGCCAGCTTCCTGCGCCAGGCCGATCGCCCGGCGATGCGCTGCCTTGACCGGCCAGTCCACCAGGTCCACCGAACAGAAATGCAGTGCCGCGCAGTCCGCAAACATGGCGGGCGTGATCTGTTCTTCACACAAAAACAGGTCGGCCGAGGGATTGCGGAAGAAGGAGAACTCACGGTTTCCGGAAGCGTCCAGGGATACAAAGGCCAGACCGGTGTTCGCCTTTCCGGTGCGAAACACGTTTCCGGTATCCACGCCGTTGGACTGCAGGACCTTGAGGATATGCGTACCGAACGCATCCTCGCCGACCTGGGATATCATGCCCGCCGTGCCGCCCAACCGCGCGACCGCGGCGGCGACATTCGCAGGCGCGCCGCCCGCCACGCGCTCAAAATGGGTGACCTCGTCCAGCGTGCAGCCTTTCTGCTGCGGCACAAAGTCAATGAGCAGCTCCCCGATCGCCATAACCTTTTTCATATCCGTTCCTCCAGCAAATACCGTTCTATCGCCCTCGCGACCCCATTTTCCGTATGATCCGCCGTGCAGGCATCCGCAGCGGCGCGGATGTGAGCGGGCGCGTTCCCCATCGCCACGCTCAGGCCTGCCTGCCGCAGCATGGTCAAGTCGTTATCGCTGTCTCCGACCGCCATCACCTGCTGCATGGAAAAACCGAGATGCGCGGCAAGCCGCTCCAGCCCTCTGCCCTTGTGTACGCCTTTCCGGTTGACCTCCACGTTTTTCAAAGCGCCCCCGTACATCACGGATGGCGCAAGCTCAAACCGTCCGGTCGCCTCCAGCGCGTGCATCATGCCGTCCACAACAGACGGGTCACGGTGGTACAAAATCGCCTTGGAAAAGGAAAGCTCCTTTTCCTCCAGCAGCGCCTCCCAATCCGCCATCTCTTTCACATAGACCGCGCCATCCCACTGGCGGCTGACCATATGATAACCGTGCCGCCTCAGCTCGTCAAAAAAGCGGTTGAACCCGTCGCCAAAATACAGCCGTTCCGCTGTATAAAAGCAAGGGTCGGAAGCATAGCGGCTGCACACCTCCAATATGGTTCGGCAATCCCGCTGGTCCAGCCCGGCGGACAGCACGATTTCCGACCCATCCAGCCGGCTGACCAACGCGCCGTTTACCGTGACCGCCCAGTCCGCAGGCGCGAAAAGCTGTTCGCCGAACAGCCGAGCATCCGCCAGATGACGTCCGGTGCAAAGCGCAATCTTCACGCCGGCCATCTGCGCGCGGCGCACGGCGCGGGCGTTTTGTTTGGTCACACGGCTCGACCGGTCCAGCAGCGTACCGTCCAGGTCGAGCGCAAGCAATTGATACATGGTTCCCATTCCACCTGCTATTGGATTTCCAGCGCGCCCATCGCCCACAGCGCAGCCTCCCCTGCTCCTGTAAACGCGATGCCGCGCGCCTCGGGCGCCGGATAATAGCGGGTGGAAAGCACCCGCTCGCCACGGTTTACGAACACCTCTGCCGAGGACGCATCCGCAAGGATGCGCAAATGCTCGACCTCCCGCTCCACGCAGGCGCGGCGCATGGTGCGCCCCGCATCTCCCGACTGGAAAGACAGGGTTATCCGGTTCCCCTCCCATTCTACCACAAGGCTCTCCCGAATGACAAGCTTTCCCGCGCCCTGCGGGCTGTATTCCAGATCGAACACCTTCGCGTTTTCCGGTGCAACGCGCTCCTGACGGAGCTTTTCCAGTTCTGGCACCGGATACCGCAGCAGCCGTGTGCCGTCACGGGAAATCTCACACGGCACGGTCAGACAGTGCTGCCAGCCGCTCTCCACGGTCGGGTTTTGATACTCCGCGTCCGGCATGCCCATCCATCCGATCATCAGGCGGCGGCCGCGGTCCTCGAACGACTGCGGCGCATAGAAATCAAAGCCGCAGTCCAGCTCGGTAAAGCCACCGAGCATGTACTCGCCCCGAAAATCCCCGTGCAGCGGAAAATAACCGCTGGAATAGATATTCTGGTATCGATCGCCCTGGCGGTCAACCCCCTGCGGCGAGCAGACCAGAAAGGACAGTCCCTCCAGCCCGAACAGGTCAGGACACTCCCACATATAGCCGAACTTTTCCGGTGTGGTGAGCGTATTGCGATGCCTCCACCGCCGTTTGTCCGCGGACTCGAATACCAATATCTCGCCCCGATCGTCCAGCGTGCGCGCACCCAGCACCATATAATACATCCCATCCTGCTGCCATACCTTGGGGTCGCGCACATGACAGGTCAGTCCGGCCGGATAATCGGCGTTGGTGAGCAGCAGCTCGTCGGACTGCACCGATACCCCGTCCCGCGAGACGGCAAGTGCGGTATTATGCCCGCGTCCCGCTGTGATATAGTCATAATCCCCCGCCTGCTTGACGTTGCCGGTGTAATACAGATACATGACTCCATCCTCGACCAGCGCGGAGCCGGAATATACGCCGTGGACGTCCCACGGCTCATCCGGATAGAGCATGACCGGCAGCTTTTCCCACTGCAGCAGATCGCGGCTCCGGTAATGCCCCCAGTGCTTGACACCGCCCGCCGCGTCAAACGGGCCGTACTGGTAAAATACATGATACCATTCCCCGCACCGGCACAGGCCGTTCGGGTCATTGAGCCAGCCCACCGGCGGCATCAGATGGAACCGCTGGCGGTAGGGGTCCGCCGCAGCGCGCGGTCCGTCTTCGCGTTCGACCCGCTCGACCAGACGCGCCAAGTCCCTGTGTAATGCGTTGCTCATGCATCCTCCTCCTGCGCGGCCAGCGTGAGCAGCGTATCCCGCTTTGCCGTTACCGAGCCCAGCGACAGTTCAACGGCCGCATACTGGTCCGAATTGGTCACAATCACCGGCGTGATAGTCTTATAGCCCTCTTTTTCGATCGCTTCCGCATCGAATTCGAGTAGCAGCTCGCCTGCCTGCACGCGCTGCCCCTCCACCACGTGGCCGGTATAATGCTTGCCGTTCAGGTTCACCGTATCAATACCCACATGGATCAGCAGCTCCACGCCGTTATCGCACTGCAGGCCGATCGCATGGCCCATGACTGCCGTGACCTCCGCCGCACAGGGCGCATATATCCTGTTTTCCGCAGGCTTTACCGCAACGCCTTTCCCCAAAACCTCAGCTGCAAACGCCGGATCTCCGGTTTTGGAAAGCGGGACCGCCTCGCCGGTCAGCGGCGCGGCCACCGTTACCATCCTGCCCTGCGGCACGGCCGCCGGCTGTGCCGCTTCCGGCGCCGCAGCCGGATACGGCTGCGGCTGACTCGCCTCCTCAGGGATTCCCATGATCCAGGAAAGCGCAAACGCAACGCCCGCCGCTATGCCGACGGTCAGGATATATTGGATCGGATGGTGCAGGTGCAGAAGGATGCCAAAGATGCCCGTTACGCCCGTACCCGTCGCACCCAGCCTGACAATCGAAGCGTAAAGCGCGCCGCACGCGCCGCCAACTGCACCGGCGATGAACGGACGGAAAAAGCGCAGGTTCACACCGAAGATCGCGGGTTCCGTAATGCCCATGAACGCCGACAGCGACGCGGGCAGGGCCATGGATTTGAGTTTTTTATTGCGGGTCTTGATCGCGACCGCCAGCGCCGCGCCGCCCTGCGCCACATTCGCCGCACTGGCCAGCGGCAGCCAGAACGTCAGGCCGTATGCGCTTAGCTGGCCGAGGTCGATGATGGTATACATATGATGGATACCGGAAACGACGGTCGTCGCATACAGCCCGCCCATGATAAACGAGCCGATGCCGAACGGAATCGCAATCAGCCACTGCACGCCGTCGATCACAAAGTTTTCCACCGTCGTGAACAGCGGCCCGATTGCGGCCAGCGTGAGATATCCGGTCACAAACACAGAAACCAGCGGGGTGACGAACAGGTCGAACATCGGCGGCACGATTTTATGCAGCCGCTTTTCCAGGAAGCACATCACCCACACCGCGATGATGACCGGAATGACATGCCCCTGATAACCGACCAGCGGCACCTCGTATAAGCCGAAAAACACCTCCTGATAGGTCTGCACACCGTCCGCTACCGTCCATGCGTTTTGCAGACTGGGGTGAATCATAATCATGCCGACGACCGCGCCGAGGAACGGGTTGCCGCCAAAAACCTTGGCCGCTGAAAATGCGATCAGAATAGGCAGGAACGTATACGCAACATTGGAAAACAGATCCGCGAACACAAACAGTGAGCTTGTGCTGTCCAGCTCGATGAAGCCGTTGTTCACCATGAACTTGAGCGACTCCATAATGCCCATCAGGAAGCCGGACGCCACGATCGCCGGAATGATCGGCACGAAAATATCGCCCAGCGTCTTGATCGCGCGCTGGAACCAGTTGCCTTTCCGCGCGCCCTGCGCCTTTGCCTCGTCCTTGCTGACCGCCGCCGCGCCGGACTGCGCGATGAATTCATCGTACACCTTGTTTACCGTGCCTGTGCCGAAAATGATCTGAAGCTGTCCCTGCGCCTCAAATACGCCCTGCACGCCTTCCGCGTTTTCCAGCGTTTTCTTGTCAACCTTGCCGTTGTCCGCGATCACAAGGCGCAAGCGCGTTGCACAATGCGCCGCCGAAATGATGTTTTCTTTCCCGCCGATGCTTTCCAGCACTCCGGCCGCCGCTTTTTTGTAATCCACCGCGATTCTCCCTTTCTTTTTGTGAAATCGATTTCATTTTATAGGTTAATTATACGCCTTATGCATGCCTTTGTAAATCCGCAATCCTGTCCAAATATCCCGCTCTCTTTTTGCGCATTTCATCCAACCCCCTTTCAGGATACCCCATTTTACACAAAAAAATCCGCTCCTGCCTTAGCGGGAACGGCTGCACCCTTTTCTATGGTTTTCCGCTTCAGGTCGTTTCTCCCAAACGGATTTCAAAGCCTAACTTGAGCTGTTTTTTGCGATCCATCCCCTGTTCAATCATTTCAATCAGATCTTTTGCTGCCTCTTCACCGCTGGTCTGGTAATAGTAATGCGCGGTCGTGAGCCGCGGACGGATCAATTCGCCTAGCCTCGAATGGCCAATGCCTGCCAGCGCAACATCCTCCGGCACACGCCGTCCATACTGCTCGAGCCGGTTCATTGCGCCAATCGCTATGGAATCGGTTGCACAAAAAATCCCGTCCACATCGTTTGCGCGCTGCAACATGCGCTCCGCTGCGGCGTAGCCTCCGTCAATAGAGAAATCGCTCTGTTCCATGCGGGACGCCGTTTCTTCCAGCCCTGCTTCATGGAGCGCATCCAAAAAACCCGCCCGTCGGGACTCACCCGCCGCCCTGTCCCGCTGGGTCACGCCAATATAGCCGAGCTTTTTCCTGCCGCCCTGTAGCATCAGCCGAGTGACCGCATAGGCCGCGCCACGGTCATCGTGGTAAACACAGGTCACCCCGTCCATCTGCTGCCCCAGCAGGACAACCGGCACGCTGCACGCCTGCACCGCCTTTCGATGCGCCGGCGACAGGATCGTTGCCACCAGAAGTACGCCGTCCACGTTTCCCGTTCGGAACACCTCCAGATATTCCAGTTCCTTGTCCATCCGGTTCTCGGTGTTGGCCAGCAGTAAGCGGTAACCCTGCTCCTCAAATATGCGTGAAATACCGGCCACCACACGGCTGACCGCCTCGGAATCGATGCGCGGTACGATCACGCCGATCATACGGCTTTTTCCCGTGCGCAAAGTCTGCGCCTGCTGGGATGGGATATATCCGGTCTCCTCAATGACACGGCGGATTGCCTCGCGTTTTTCCGAGCTAATATAGCCGTTATTTAGGTAGCGGGAAACCGCCGCCTTGGATACCCCTGCCCGCTGTGCAATCTCCGCAATCGTCATTTTTCGTTTTCCACTCCTTTGTTCCTATTCGCGCAGCATGGCGCGACGACGCTTGTAATCCGGCATATAGCGTTCCACCAGCTCCCAAAAACGGGGGCCGTGATTTTTATGGACAATGTGCGCAAGCTCATGCACGACCACATAATCAATCACGGCGTCCGGATAATCCATCAGACGCCAGGAAAAGCACAGCCTGTTTTTCGCACTGCAGGAGCCGAACCGCGTCCGCGCGGCGGTAATCCTTATCCCAGTCGGCCGCAACCCCATCCGTTCTGCATACCGCGCCACCCGACGCGGAATCTCGTCCCGAGCCTGCGCTTCCAGTTCTACACAGCGCGCGGCGTCCGGCTCCGGATGTGCCTCCCGACGCAACGCCTGCCTCGCGCGCGCACGGTCAATCCAAGCCGCCTGGTTGCTCACGAAGTGCGCGATCTCCCGCTCCGGAACGTGCAGCGGCGCACGCACCACCACCGCGCCATCCCGCCGCACCTCGACCGCCAGCGTCCGCCGGCGGGAGCGAACCACCTCATACCGGTCCACGCGCCTGCCCCCTGCTTTCCACGGTCCGGTTATATAAAAATGTGACGACTGAAACGCCGCAGATCACGGCATAGCCGACGACGCTCATCCAATCCGGAATCTGGCCGAACAGGAAGAAGCCGAATAACGCGGTAAACAAAACCTGGGAATAATCAAACACAGAAATCTCCTTTGCCGACGCATGCGCATAAGCCAGCGTCACGCCGAACTGCCCCAGCGTGGCCGCAAAGCCAGCGCCCAGCAGATACACAAACTGTAGCCCGGACATCGGATGGAAATCAAAAATCAGAAACGGCAGCGTGACCAGCGTCGAAAAAGTGGAGAAGAAAAAGACGATCCGCGCGCTTTTCTCCTGTTTTTGGGAAAGCGCGCGGACCGCGGTATAAGCCGCGCCCGCACCGATACCGCCCAGCAGGCCGATAAACGCCGGAAACGCCTCTGCCGAAAATCTGGGCTTGATGATCAGCATGCTCCCGCCAAACGCCACCAAGACCATCCCGTATTGAAACAGGTTAGCCCGCTCTTTCAACAGGAAAAGGGAAAATAAAATCGCAAAAAAGGGCGACATCTTATTCAAAATATTCGCGTCCGCCAAAACTAGGCGGTCGATCGCATAGTAGTTGCAGAAAATGCCGAGCGTGCCGCATGACGCGCGCAGGAGCAAAAGAGGCAGATTCCCTTTCTCCCACCGGAATCCGCTCCCATCGCGTTTGAGCAGCACCGCTGCCACGACCATCGCAACCGCGTTGCGGAAAAAGGATTTTTGTGTAAAAGGCAGATCGCCCGCCAAGCGGACGAAAACACTCATCATCGCAAACCCCAACGCGGAAAGCAGGATGAAGCCGATCGCCTTGCTTTTATTGGAAAGCACCAATGTTTCCCCTGTCATTCATTCTCTCCCTGTTATCATACCACAAATCCATGAAATATGCAAAACATCTGCGGATAACCGGATGCCCGATATTCCATGCCGCGCAGCACATTCAGAGGATCGTGCCGTTCCCATCGTCCATCTCTTTCGTGATGGACCGTATGACGACCGTATAGGCCGCCCCGTCATCGGTTTCCACTTTCACGCGGTCCCCCGCCTTTCTGCCGAGCACCGCTTTGCCCAAGGGTGCTTCCCGACTGACGCGCCCCTGCAGCGGGTCGCACCGAACCGTGGTCACGACCTGTATCGTTTCGATTTCATCGTCCTCCTCAAAGTACAGCTCCACCTTATCGAACAGCCCGATCTCATCCGCACCCGCGCGGTCTTCTATGATATGAGCGGATTTGATCATCCGCTCCAAATAGCGGATCCGGCTGCGGTTGCGGTTTTGCGCCTGCTTGGCCGCTTTATATTCAAAGTTTTCGCTCAGGTCCCCGAACGCCCTCGTCCTTTTGACCTCCTCAATCAGCTCCGGCATCAGTTCCAGCTTCCGGTGCTCCAGCTCCTTCTGCATCATTGCAATATCCTGCGCGGTCAGCTCATTGTGCATTGTCGTCGCCCGTCCTTTCCATCCCGCCGCACCGCTTCGTCCGAATTATTCCCGATGCCGCGGCGTTTTCCTGTATACTTAAAAAACACCGCACGTTTCGTGCAGTGTTTTTTAATATGAACCTGTAAAAAATACAGTATGGTGCCGGTGACCGGACTCGAACCGGTACGCTGTCGCCAGCGGTGGATTTTGAGTCCACTACGTCTACCAATTCCATCACACCGGCATATTTGGTGCAGCAAAATTATTATATCATACTGCACCACCGTTTTCAAGAGAACAGGAGCAAAATCTTGTCCTTTATTCCCAGCACGAAAATCACCAGCACAATCAGCGGCAGGATATAGCTGACATAGACACGTATCCCATCGCGCACCTTAAAGCCGCCGCCCTCGTTGGCCTCCTCCTTAAAGTTTTTCCAGCCCCAGCCATAACGGCTGGTACAGAACAGCAGATATATGATCGACCCCAATGGCAGCCAAATGTTGGAAACCAGGAAATCCTCCAGATCCAGCACAGCGGTCCCCTCGCCAAACGGCTGGAAGCCCGACCAGATGTTATAGCCCAACACACAGGGAAGCGAGAGCAGGATTATCAGGATGATGTTCACCCCTGCAACCTTTTTCCGGCCAGCGCCGGTCAGGTCCATGCCGCAGGAGATGATGTTTTCAAAAACAGCCAAGACCGTGGAAAACGCCGCAAACGCCATGAACACAAAGAACAGACTGCCCCACAGCCGGCCCATCGCCATATGATTGAAAATATTCGGCAGGGTGACGAAAATCAGGTTCGGGCCGCTGTCCGGCGAAACGCCAAACGCAAAGCAGGCTGGGAAAATAATCAGACCCGCGGTGAACGCAACAAATGTATCCAGGATTGCCACATTGACCGCTTCACCCAGCAGGGCGCGGCTCTTACCAACGTAGCTTCCAAAAATCGCCATCGCGCCAATGCCCAGAGACAGCGTAAAGAACGACTGGTTCATCGCGCCGACAATGACATTGACAATGCCAGCTTCCTGCATCCGGTTCAGGTCCGGAATCAGGTAGAACTTCAGTCCCTCGCCTGCGCCTTCCGTCAGGATACTGTTCACCGCCAGAATCACCATGATCGCCAGCAGCGCGAGCATCATCACCTTGGTCACACGCTCCAAGCCGCTCTGCAGTCCAAACGAATTGATTGCGAAACCCACAACGACGACAACGACCATCCAGCCCCCCATCACAAGCGGCTGGCCAAGCATTTCGGGAAATACTGCCTGCACCTGTTCGGTCGTCGCCCCTTCAAACCGTCCGGAAGCGGTCAGATAGAAATAATGCAGCATCCATCCGCACACGGTCGTGTAAAACATCATCAGCAGGTAGTTGCCAATCATGGCCAGATAACCGTGGATATGCCATTTCTGCCCCGGCTTTTCCAGCGCCTGATAAGCGCGCACCGGACTTTTCTGACTGGCGCGGCCCACCGCAAATTCCATCGTCATAATCGGCAGCCCCAGGATGATTAGGAAGAGTACATAAAACACGACAAACGCGCCGCCGCCGTACTGGCCTACCATCCATGGAAACTTCCATACATTTCCCACGCCGATGGCGCACCCTGCCGAGAGCAGGATGAAGCCCAAGCGTGAGCCCAATCTTTCTCTTTGCATTGCTACATACCCCTTATAAAACTTACATCTTTATATTTTCAAACGTCCGCGACGTCTGATTTCTCCTGAAATCGCAGCCGCCTGCGCTTTTCCCGCAGCGCGCGGAAAAAGTCTCTGAGGATCGCTGCGCACGCCTCCTCCATCACGCCGGAAACGACCGTCGGCCTGTGGTTATACGGCAGCGCGAACAGGTCGACCAGCGTGCCGCATGAGCCGGCTTTCGGATCGGGCGCCCCGTAATATACCGTTTTGATCCGCGCGTTGATGATAGCGCCCGCGCACATCGGACACGGCTCCAACGTAACATACAGGTCGCATTTATGCAGCCGCCAGCCGCCCAGCTTTCTGCACGCCTTTTCGATGGCCTCGATCTCCGCATGATGGAGCGCGTTTTTTTTGGTCTCCCTGCGGTTCCGGCCGCGGCCGACGATTTTCCCTTCGCAAACAACCACCGCGCCCACCGGCACCTCGCCCTCCTCCGCCGCCTTTTGGGCGAGACGGAGCGCTGCTTTCATATATTTTTGCTGTTCTGTCATCTACCTGCCTCCGCACCGCTCCATCAAAAACACCCGTCCAATGGCGGGTGTTTTTTGCCTTGCCTTTACTGGATGCAAGCCTCGGCAACGCTATACTGCTGCGTAGCATATGGACACAGGCTTTGCGCCCGTTTATTGCATCATCTGACGCTGCCGCGAAAGGTTCATCGTTCCATCCTGCATGCCGGACAGGTTCTCCAAGCAGTTGCCCGTGCCGTAAGCGACACAGGAAATCGCTTCATCCGCGATGTGGGTCGGGATGCCGGTCTTGGACGCGACCAGTTTGTCGAAGCCCCAGATCAGCGAACCGCCGCCGGTCATCACGATGCCGTTGGTCGAAATATCGCCGGTCAGCTCAGGCGGCGTCCGCTCGATGACCCAGTGGATCGCCTCGACGATCGACGCGCTGACTTCCTCCAATGCGTCCAGCACCTCGGTCGAGTTGACCGAGAACGTGCGCGGCAGGCCGGTCATCAGGCAGCGCCCCTTGACCTCCATCGATACCTCTTCCGTACGCGGATAAACACAGCCGATGGTCTTTTTGATCTGCTCCGCAGTGCGCTCGCCGATCAGGGCGTTGTGCTTTCGGCGGACATATTTGACGATCGCTTCGTCGAACTTATCGCCCGCAATCTTGATCGAAGTGGATTCCACGATGCCGCCGAGCGAAATAACCGCAACATCGGTCGTACCGCCGCCGATATCGACCACCATGTTGCCGTTGGGCTTTGCAATATCGATGCCCGCGCCAATCGCCGCCGCGACCGGCTCCTCGATCAGGAAAACACGCTTTGCGCCCGCCTGGGTGCCGGCATCGATCACCGCGCGTTCCTCGACCTCGGTGATGATCGAAGGCACGCAAATCACCACGTTGGGCTTAAACAGGCGGAAGCCCTGCACCTTGCGGATAAATTCCTTGATCATGCGCTCGGTCATTTCATAGTCTGAAATCACACCCTCGCGCAGCGGACGGATGGCAATAATGTTGCCCGGTGTGCGGCCCAGCATCTTCTGCGCCTCCGCGCCGACGGACAGGATCTTGCCCGACACCTTATCCACCGCGACAACCGATGGTTCGTTCAGCACCACGCCCTTCCCCTTAACGTAGACCAGAACCGTCGCCGTGCCGAGGTCAATGCCGATATCACTCGAAAAAAGCGAAAACTTTTTCGCTAATGTTTCCAGAAAAGAAGCCATAATCTTCATTCATCCTTTTTGCTCTGTTACCGCCGATTTGCAGTGTTTTTATTATACCCCATACACCAGTCGGTTTTCAAGGCTATTTGCGAAAATATTGTCAAATCGACAACATTTCCCTGCGTTTTATCCGAGAACCGATGCATTCGGCGTCGGTTCCGCGCGCAGACGCGCCTTGAGCGCGCTGTACCTCCTGCCTTTCTGGTTGTTTTCCACCATATAAGCGACTGTATCCGCGCTGCCGACGATCACCAGAAGCTGCCTGGCGCGCGTGATCGCGGTATAAAGGATGTTGCGCGTCAGCAGGCGGCGCGGCAACCCGTCGGACAGCGCCAGTACGACCGCGTCAAACTCGCTGCCCTGCGACTTGTGTACCGTGACCGCATACGCCAGTTCCAGCTCGCCCAGCATATCATAGGTGTAGGTTGCGATGCGGTCGTCAAACCGGATGACCATGCATTCCTGCTGCGGGAATATCTGTAGTATTTCCCCAACATCGCCGTTGAATATGCCGGTCCCCTGCTCCTCGTCCTCCCGACGCTCCCATACGATGTCGTAATTGTTGCGCACCTGCATCACCCGATCCCCCTCGCGGAATATCCAGTCCCCGAAGCGCTTTTCCAACTTGCTTTCCGCAGGTGGATTGAGAGCTTCCTGTAAGCGCCGGTTGAGCGCCACCGTGCCGCTCCCCTGCCGCTTGGCGGGCGACAACACCTGAATCTGCGCAGGGGTAAAGCCGTAATGCTTCGGCAAGCGCGACGCGCAAAGCTGCGCGACCGTTTCGATCACCGCGGACGGCTCGGAGCGCTTGAGGAAGAAGAAGTCTCCGTCCGCGCCGGATGGGACCGGCATTCGGCCCGCATTGACCGCATGCGCATTCATCACGATATCGGATTTCTGCGCCTGCCGGAAAATCTCGGTCAGCCCAATTGTCGGAACACGGTGTGAGCCGATCATATCCCGCAGGAAATTCCCCGGTCCCACCGGCGGGAGCTGGTCCGCGTCACCCACCAGCACCAGCCGCGCCCCATGCGGCAGCGCCTCGACCAACGCCTGCATCAGCGTGATATCCACCATGGATACCTCGTCCAGAATCACCGCGTCGCATTCCAACGGATTCGTCAGGTTACGCGCAAAGGCGGTGCGCCCTCCGGCGGCAAAGCCGGCTTCCAGCAGCCGGTGGATGGTTCTGGCCTCTATACCGGTCAGATCGGATAAGCGTTTGGCCGCCCGTCCGGTTGGGGCCGCGAGCAGCGTGTGCAGTCCCAATGCCTCAAAAACCTGCAGGATGCCGCGCACGGTGGTCGTTTTGCCCGTACCCGGCCCGCCGGTCAGGATCACAAGCCCGCTGCGCGCCGCCACGGAAATGGCCTGCTTCTGCTTTTCCGAATAGGGAAATTCACTGCCCTCCATCAGCGCGCCGAGCAGCTCGTCCACGTCAAAGTCATACAAAAAGCAGCGCTCCGCCATACCGCCCAGCATCTCTGCGAGATAGGCTTCAGCGTCATGGATGCTGCGCAGATAGACCGCGTCCCTGCCCGCAATCTGTTCCCGCACCAGTTTCCCGCGCTCGCTCAGCCGCAGGATGCTCTCCAGCGCCCGCGCCTCATCAAACTCCACATCCTCATCCGACAGCAGCACGCAGACCGTATGGGTCAGCTTTTCCATCGGTATGAACGTATGCCCGTTATCCAGGTTAAACGTCAGGGTATACAGCACGCCCGCGTCTGCCCGTTCGTCCGACAGCAACGACAGCCCCAGCTCCATTGCCAGCCCGTCTGCGATACGGAATTCAACATCATAATACGGATCGCACAGCAGATATGGGTTCTCACACAACGCGTCGATCGCACTGTCATGCAACCGCTTATACAGCAGCGGCGTCAGCGATACCGGCAGGTTATGCTCGCTCAAAAAATCCATCAGCAGGCGCATTTCGCTTTGCTCGATAAACTGCCTGCCGATTTCCCGCGCTTTCTTTTCCGTAATCCCCCTGATCTCAGTCAGGCGGTCGGGAGCATGTGTCAGAACGTCAAAGGTATCTTCCCCAAAGCGCTCCGCGATCCGCGCCGCCAGGCGCTGCCCCACACCGCGAATCAGTCCGGAACCCAAGTATTCGGCGATGCCGCGCACGGACGATGGCAGACGCCGCTCAAACGCTTCTGTGGCGAACTGCTCTCCATAGGAGGGATGTGTAACCCAATAACCGGTCAGGATTACCTGTTCCCCGGGTCCGATATTGGGGAACGTGCCGGTCGCCGTTACCTCCGCCCCCTCTTCGGACGCAAGGCGCAGCACGGCGTAACCGTTTTCCTGATTATAGAAAACGATCTGTTCCACCGTGCCGCGTATCAATACGTATTCTCTTTCGTCCACCCGATATGTTCCTCTACTTCCGTGTCATTCCAAATACATCATGTCCTGCCGCGCCGCCATATGCTTCGCCACATTTTGGCCCTGTCCGCTGCCGATCTCGACGAATGTGATAGACATGCCGGGCAGATACTGCTTACGGATCCGCAGGGCGGTCCGGATCAGCTGCTCGCTCGACGCGTCGCAGCCATCCCCGTACAGCGTCAGCTCCGCCGAGCCGTGCAGCCGCAGCATACGTACAAAAACGATTTCATACACGGTGTGCAAAACGGTATAAAACCCTACCGCAGCAAATACCGCCAGCACAGATTGCCAGAAAACAGACATGGTTTTCCCCTCCTGCTTTCAGCCTATGCCGCGGGCGGGCTTCATGTTACGCGGCGTTATATTAATTGTATCACAAGTCGGCAAAAAAGTAAAATACCGCCGCACAACGGGGGCTGCAGGCTTCGCGTCCGCAGCCCCCGCACCGTCCGTTTGCCCTTTACGTCTCGTGCTCAATGCACCACTCGGTCAGATCCTCGCTGTTCGTGCCGCGCATCGGATGCGCCCGTCCGCAGTTCCGCTCATGCGGCGGCAGCGCCTCCCCCTGCGTCTGAACGTCTTTCTGGCGGTGACAGTTACTGATCTCATGTTCGCTGCTGCGCGCCGCAACGCTCGGTTTGCTCCGCTCCATCCATTCAATATTCTTTTTTGCGGATTCCAGCTGCTGGGCAGAAACCTCATGCTCGTTTTTCATCAAGCATCCCTCCTCACAGCTATTGTGTCGCACGCCCGCACGCTTTAGACAAGAAAAAACTCCCATGCGAAGCATGGGAGTTTAATGATTGCCAATTAGTCGGCGTTGATCTTGGTAACAACGCCCGAACCAACCGTACGGCCACCCTCACGGATAGCGAAACGAAGACCTTCCTCGATCGCGATCGGGGTGATCAGCTCAACGTCCATCTCAACGTTGTCGCCCGGCATGCACATCTCAACGCCCTCCGGCAGAGCGATAACGCCGGTAACGTCAGTGGTGCGGAAGTAGAACTGGGGACGGTAGTTGTTGAAGAACGGAGTATGACGGCCGCCCTCTTCCTTCTTCAGGACGTAAACCTGACCGTGGAACTTGGTGTGCGGATGAATGGAACCCGGCTTCGCCAAAACCTGGCCGCGCTCAATCTCGGTCTTCTGGATGCCGCGGAGCAGCGCGCCGATGTTGTCGCCAGCCTCAGCGTAGTCCAGCAGCTTACGGAACATCTCGATGCCGGTAACAACGGTCTTACGCGGCGCGTCCATCAGGCCGACGATCTCAACTTCCTCGCCCATCTTCAGCTGGCCACGCTCGACACGGCCGGTAGCAACCGTACCACGGCCAGTGATGGAGAATACGTCCTCAACCGGCATGATGAACGGCTTGTCAGCCGCACGGTCCGGCGTCGGGATATAGGAGTCAACAGCATCCATCAGCTCGCGGATGCAAGCGTACTCCGGCGCGTTCGGATCAGTGGAGTCAGAGGTCAGAACGCCCAGCGCGGAACCGCGGATTACCGGAATGTCGTCGCCCGGGAACTCATAGGAGGACAGCAGATCGCGGATCTCCATCTCAACGAGATCGAGCAGCTCCTCGTCGTCAACCTGGTCAACCTTGTTCATGAATACAACGATATACGGAACGCCTACCTGACGAGCAAGCAGGATATGCTCACGGGTCTGCGGCATCGGGCCGTCAGCAGAAGAAACAACCAGGATCGCGCCGTCCATCTGAGCAGCGCCGGTGATCATGTTCTTAACGTAGTCGGCGTGGCCCGGGCAGTCAACGTGCGCATAGTGACGGTTCTTGGTATGGTACTCAACGTGAGCGGTATTGATCGTAATGCCGCGCTCCTTCTCCTCCGGCGCCTTGTCGATGGAGTCGTACGCCTGATACTCAGCCTCGCCCTCGAGAGCCAGAACCTTGGTGATCGCCGCGGTCAGCGTGGTCTTGCCATGGTCAACGTGGCCGATGGTACCGATGTTAACGTGCGGCAGGGAGCGGTCAAATTTTTCCTTTGCCATTGTGGATATCCTCCTCGTAAATTGAATTCATAGTCATGGTGAGTTTATTCTACTGCAAATCACAGAAAAATGCAATAGTTTTTAGTTGTCTTTGTTACGGGTGTCCATAATCTTTTCCTGGATGCTCTTGGGTACTTCCGTGTAATGGCTGGGCTGCATGGTGTATTGGCCACGACCCTGCGTGCTCGAACGCAGCGCGGTCGCATAGCCGAACATCTCGCTCAGCGGAACGGCAGCGGAAATCGCCTGCACACCGCCGCGCGGCTCCATACCCTGAATCTGGCCGCGGCGGGCATTCAGGCCGCCGATGACATCGCCCATATAATCCTCCGGCACCATAACGTCAACCTGCATGATAGGCTCCATCAGAACCGGATCCGCCTTCTTCATCGCTTCCTTGAACGCCATGGAGCCGGCAATCTTGAACGCCATTTCAGAGGAGTCAACCTCGTGGTAGGATCCGTCATACAGGGTAACCTTGACGTCGACTACCGGATAACCCGCCAAGATACCGGCCTGCATCGCACCCTGGATACCCTGGTTGACAGGCTCGATATATTCCTTTGGAATCGCACCGCCGACGATCTTGTTGATGAACTCGTAGCCCTTACCGGACTCGTTCGGTTCAACAATGATCTTGACATGGCCGTACTGGCCCTTACCGCCAGACTGACGCGCATACTTCTGATCTACGTCCGCAGAGCGGCGGATGGTTTCCTTGTAAGCAACCTGCGGCTCGCCGACATTCGCCTCTACCTTGAACTCGCGCAGCAGGCGGTCGACGATGATCTCGAGGTGCAGCTCGCCCATGCCGGCGATGATGGTCTGACCAGTTTCCTCGTCGGTATAGGTCTTGAAAGTCGGATCCTCTTCCGCCAGCTTTGCCAGCGCAATACCCATCTTCTCCTGACCGGCCTTGGTCTTAGGCTCGATCGCAACGCGGATAACCGGCTCTGGGAAGTTCATGGACTCCAGAATGATCGGGTGCTTCTCGTCGCAGAGCGTGTCACCCGTGGTGGTATTCTTAAAGCCGATGCCCGCGGCGATATCGCCTGAATAAACCACATCGATATCCTGACGGTGGTTTGCGTGCATCTGCAGGATGCGGCCCAAGCGCTCGCGCTGGTCCTTGGTCGCATTGAGGACCGAGGAACCCGCAGTGATCGTACCCGAGTAAACGCGGAAGAACGTCAGTCGGCCGACGAACGGGTCGGTCGCAATTTTGAACGCCAGCGCAGAGAACGGCGCCTCATCGGAGGACGGACGGGAATCATCCTCGCCAGTCTTGGGGTTGACGCCCTTGATATCCTCGATGTCGGTCGGCGCCGGCATATAGTCGATAACCGCGTCAAGCAGCATCTGGACGCCTTTGTTGCGGTATGCGGTGCCGCACAGAACGGGAATGATCTGATTGCCAATGGTACCCTTGCGGATTGCAGCCTTGACCTCCGCAGCGGAGATCTCCTCGCCCTCGAGGTACTTCATCATGAGATCCTCGTCAAGCTCGGCAGCGGCTTCCCACAGCGCGTCGTGATACTCCTGCGCCTGATCCATCATATCGGCCGGAATTTCCTCGTCGCGGACATCCTTGCCAAGATCGTCATAGTAAACCTCCGCACGCATGGTCACCAGGTCGATGATGCCGCGGAACGTCTCCTCTACGCCGATCGGAAGCTGGATCGGCACTGCGTTGCACTTGAGTCGGTCCTTCATCATGCTGACAACATTGAAGAAGTCGGCGCCCATGATGTCCATCTTGTTGACGAACGCCATACGCGGCACCTTATAATCATCAGCCTGATGCCAAACCGTTTCGGACTGAGGCTCAACGCCGCCCTTGGCGCAGAAAACAGTGACCGAACCGTCCAGTACGCGCAGAGAGCGCTGCACCTCGATGGTGAAGTCAACGTGGCCCGGGGTGTCGATGATGTTGATACGGTGCTCCGGAAACTGATGCTGGGAGCCCGACCAGTGGCAGGTGGTTGCGGCAGAGGTGATGGTGATGCCGCGCTCCTGCTCCTGTTCCATCCAGTCCATCGTAGCGGTACCGTCGTGGGTATCGCCGATCTTGTGGTTTACACCGGTGTAGTACAGAATACGCTCGGTGGTAGTGGTTTTACCGGCGTCGATGTGCGCCATGATGCCGATATTTCTGGTTCTTTCCAGGGAATATTCTCTAGGCATATTGCTCTCCTTTCAAAGCGTAAAACGGATCGCAGATTAATAGCGGTAGTGCGCGAATGCCTTGTTCGCTTCCGCCATCTTGTGCGTATCCTCACGCTTCTTCACAGCGCCGCCCAGATTGTTGCACGCGTCCATGATCTCGCCGGCCAGGCGCTCGCGCATAGTCTTCTCGCTGCGGGCGCGGGCATACTTGGTAATCCAGCGCAGGCCCAGGGTCTGACGACGCTCCGGACGGACTTCCATCGGCACCTGATAGGTGGCGCCGCCTACACGACGGGCCTTAACTTCGAGCGACGGCATGATGTTCTCCATCGCTTCCGTAAAGACCTCCAGCGGTTCACGTCCGGTTTTCTCACGGACGATATCAAAAGCACCATAAACGACCTTCTGCGAAACGCCTTTCTTGCCGTCCAGCATGATCGAGTTGACCAGCTTGGTGACAAGCTTAGAGTTGTAAAGCGGATCGGGTAGAACGTCTCTCTTCGGGACATTACCTCTTCTTGGCACTTTGCTTCCCTCCTTCAAAAATATTTGATTTCATAGGTACTCCGGCTCAGCACATAGGGCAAGCCGTTGTAATGCCTGTCCGAGGTAATACACCCGTATATGCAATCGGATATAAAACGCCTCAGACAAAGCATGAGAGTGCTTTGCTGAAAAAACTTTAACTTTTCTCGCAAAACGTGTGGGTCGGCAGCTTACTTGCCTGCCTTCGGACGCTTAGCGCCGTACTTGGAACGAGCCTGACGGCGGTTTGCTACGCCCTGGGTATCCAGCGTGCCGCGGATGATGTGGTAGCGGACGCCGGGAAGGTCCTTTACACGGCCGCCGCGAACCATAACGACAGAGTGCTCCTGCAGGTTGTGACCTTCGCCCGGGATGTAAGCGGAAACTTCCATCTGGTTGGTCAGCTTGACACGAGCAACCTTACGAAGCGCGGAGTTCGGCTTCTTCGGCGTCATGGTTTTAACCGTCGTGCAGACGCCACGCTTCTGCGGAGCAGACTGGTCGGTGGCTTTCTTCTTCTGAGAGTTATAGCCTACCTGAAGAGCCGGCGCCGTAGATTTGTAAACGACTGCCTCGCGCCCCTTACGGACGAGTTGGTTAAAAGTTGGCATTTTATTTCCTCCTTCTTTCAAAAGTATTTATGAAAAACGCGCGCCGCGCGTATTCCATCAAACAGCATCATCGCAGGACTGTGACGACCGCAGCACCGACATCGATGCCCGCCGCGTCCCCCAGCTCCGCCATGGTGGTGATTTCCGTGATCCTGGTATCCGTCTCGCTGCAAAGCTCGTAAATGGGACCTACCACGCGTTTTTCCGCGTCCAGCGCAACATAGACCTCAGCCGCCGCGCCGTCCCGAATCGCCTTTTTCGACTGCTTCACACCGATGACCTTGTGCGCCGTGCGAAGTTCTGAAAGCATACTAACCCTCCTATACGGCATACTTCATTAGTATAATTGCTTTCCGGCATGAAGTCAAGCATTTTTACAGAGATTTTTCACCATTTCTGCCATAATATGCGTTTGCTACATCGTTTATAGCGAAAAAATGCGCCACTGACCGTAAAAACAAGGGAACGCCTTTCAGCATTCCCCTGTTTTGCAGAATTTATACTTTTCCGATTCAGCCGAGATCGACCGTCTGCTCGTAATGTCCGTCGCAGTATTCGGTCATGCCGGAGCCTGCCGGAATCAGCTTGCCGATGATGACGTTTTCTTTCAGGCCCATCAGCGGGTCTACCTTACCCTTGATCGCGGCGTCGGTCAGCACGCGGGTTGTTTCCTGGAACGACGCGGCGGACATCCAGGAGTCGGTCGCCAGCGACGCCTTGGTAATACCCATGAGCGTCGGCTCGGCCACCGCCAGGCGGAGACCCTCCTCGCCCGCGTCGATACGGTCCTGCACCTTCTGGTTATAGTCCTCAAACTCAAGCAGATCCATTACCGAGCCGGGCAGCACCTCTGCGTCGCCCGCGTCCTCGACGCGCACCTTGCGCATCATCTGACGCACGATGACTTCGATATGCTTGTCGTTGATATCAACGCCCTGCTGGCGGTAAACCTTCTGCACTTCCTTGATCTCATAGTCATGCACTGCACGCGGATCGAGGATGCGCAGGATATCATGCGGGTTGAGCGAACCTTCGTTGAGCTGGAAGCCCTGCTCGACCTCCTGCCCATCGGTCACACGGATGCCGGAAGACGACGCGAGCTGGTAAGAACGCATATCGCCTGTTTCCGAATTGACGATGTTGACTGTCTTGACCGTGGTGCGCTTGGACTCCTCAATGGTGATGACGCCGCTGATCTCCGCAAGGGTTGCGGCCTTCTTGGGCTTGCGTGCCTCGAACAGCTCTTCAACACGCGGAAGACCCTGCGTGATATCCGAGCCGGCAACGCCGCCGGTGTGGAACGTACGCATGGTGAGCTGGGTACCCGGCTCGCCGATGGACTGCGCGGCGATGATGCCGACCGCCTCGCCCTTGCCGACCGGCGTACCCATGGCCAGATTCATGCCATAGCAGTGCGAGCAGACACCCTTGCGCGCGCGGCATTCGAGGACCGAGCGGATCTGTACGCGGGTGATACCGGCCGCGATGATCGCGTCCGCGTCCGCATCGTTCATCATCTTGCTCTTGGGTACGATCAACGCGCCTGTTGCCGGATCGCAGATATCGTCGACCGGATACCGGCCGAGCAGACGCTCGCGCAGCGGCTCGATGACCTGATTGCCTTCCTTAATATCCTCTACCCAGATGCCCTTGGCCGCGCCGCAGTCCTCCTCACGGATGATCACGTCCTGGGAAACGTCTACCAGGCGGCGGGTCAGGTAACCGGAGTCCGCAGTACGCAGCGCGGTATCTGCCAGACCTTTACGCGCGCCGCGCGCAGAAATGAAGTATTCCAAAACCGAGAGACCCTCGCGGAAGTTGGACTTGATCGGAATCTCAATCGTCTTACCCGAGGTGGACGCCATCAGGCCGCGCATACCGGCGAGCTGGCGGATCTGGTTGATCGAACCACGCGCGCCAGAATCGGCCATCATGTGGATCGGGTTGAAGCGCTGCTCGCGCATGTTTTCCTGCAGCTTGGCGGTAACCTTTTTGGTCGTGGATTCCCACTCGGCGACCGTCAGGCGGTAGCGCTCGTCGTCCGTGATAAAACCGCGCTTGTATTTTTTATCGATCTTGGCGACCTGCTGCTCGGATTCATGGATCAGGGTCGCCTTGTCGTCCGGCACCAGCATATCGGCCACCGCAACGGTCAGCGCGCCCTTGGTCGAATATTTGTAGCCCATCGCCTTGATTGAGTCGAGAACCTCGGCCGTTACATTGAAGCCATGCACATGGATGCACTTGTCAATGATCTTGCCCAGCTCTTTTTTGCCGCAGGTGAACATGATCTCCAGATCGAATTTCTTGTCCGGATCCGAGCGGTCGACAAAGCCGAGGTCCTGCGGAATGCGCTCGTTGAAGATCAGGCGGCCCGGCGTCGCGTCCACAATGCGGCTCTCCATCTTGCCGTTGATCTCCTTGGTCACGCGCACCTTGATCGGCGCGTGGATGCCGACAACGCCCTCCGCATAAGCCATCAGCGCTTCATCGGCGTCGCGGAACACCTTGCCGGTACCCGGCTCGGTATCGCGGTCGATGGTCAGGTAATAGGAGCCCAGCACCATATCCTGCGACGGTACGGTGACCGGCTTGCCGTCCTGCGGCTTGAGAAGGTTGTTGGCGGACAACATAAGAAGGCGCGCCTCGGCCTGCGCTTCTGCGGACAGCGGCACATGCACCGCCATCTGGTCGCCATCAAAGTCCGCGTTGAACGCCGTACAGACGAGCGGATGCAGACGGATGGCGCGGCCCTCGACCAGCACCGGCTCGAACGCCTGGATGCCCAAGCGGTGCAGCGTCGGCGCGCGGTTGAGCATGACCGGGTGACCCTTGATGATACCGGCGAGCACATCCCAAACCTCGGGCTTGGCGCGCTCGACCATCTTCTTGGCGGATTTGATATTGGACGCCGTTCCGTCCTCCACCAGCTTTTTCATTACAAACGGCTTGAACAGCTCAAGCGCCATCTCTTTGGGCAGGCCGCACTGGTAAATCTTCAGATCCGGACCGACAACGATAACCGAACGGCCGGAGTAGTCGACGCGCTTGCCGAGCAGGTTCTGGCGGAAGCGGCCCTGCTTGCCCTTGAGCATGTCGGACAGGCTCTTGAGCGCACGGTTGTTCGGGCCAGTGACCGGCCGGCCGCGGCGGCCATTGTCGATCAGCGCATCCACCGCCTCCTGAAGCATGCGCTTCTCATTGCGCACGATGATATCGGGCGCGCCCAGCTCCAGCAGGCGCTTTAAGCGGTTGTTGCGGTTGATGACGCGGCGGTACAGGTCGTTGAGGTCCGAGGTCGCGAAGCGGCCGCCGTCGAGCTGCACCATGGGGCGGATCTCCGGCGGGATGACCGGAACCACGTCCATGATCATCCATTCCGGACGGTTGTGAGACAGCCGGAACGACTCTACGACCTCCAGACGCTTGATGATGCGCAGGCGTTTCTGTCCGGAGGATTCGCGCAGTTCCGCGGTCAGCTCCTTGGAGAGCTGGTCGAGATCCAGCTCCTGCAGCAGTTCCTTGATCGCCTCCGCGCCCATGCCGGCGCGGAAATCGTCCTCATACTTTTCGCGCATGTCGCGGTACTCCGCCTCGTTTAGGATCTGCTTTTTCATCAGCGGGGTATCGCCCGGATCGATCACAATATAGTTGGCAAAGTACAGGACCTTTTCCAGCACGCGCGGGCTGATATCCAGGATCAGACCCATGCGGGACGGGATGCCCTTGAAGTACCAGATGTGCGAGACGGGCGCGGCCAGCTCAATATGGCCCATGCGCTCGCGGCGGACCTTGGCGCGCGTGACCTCGACGCCGCATTTGTCGCAGATCTTTCCCTTGAAGCGGACTTTCTTATATTTGCCGCAGTGGCACTCCCAATCCTTCGTGGGGCCAAAGATGCGCTCGCAGAACAGGCCGTCCTTTTCCGGCTTGAGCGTGCGGTAGTTAATGGTTTCGGGTTTTTTGACTTCACCATACGACCACTCGCGGATCAGGTCGGGCGAGGCCAGGCCGATCTTGATGGCGTTAAACGTATGATATCCCATATATTTTCAGATGCTCCTTCCCAATTCACAGATGATTCCGGCCGGCCGCTGGCTTATTCGCCCAGGCCGTCGTCAAAATCACCTTCGGCATCGTCGCCGTCCTCGTCGGCGCTGTCCAGTGCAAAGAGATCGGTGTCGCCCTCCTCGGCGTCGTTGATGCCGAAGCCAGCCGCGGTGAATTCATCATCCACGCCCGAAACAGCCTGCTCCATCGGGCGGATGAAATCTGCATCGTCGTCCTCGTCGTCCGCCAGCTCGATAACCTCCATGTTCTCGTCGAGCACCTGAATGTCCAGGCACAGGCTCTGCAGCTCCTTGACCAGAACCTTGAAGGATTCCGGCACGCCCGGCTGCGGCACGTTATGGCCCTTGACGATCGCTTCATAGGTCTTGACACGGCCGGTGATATCGTCCGACTTGACAGTCAGGATCTCCTGCAGGGTATAGGCGGCGCCATAGGCTTCAAGCGCCCAGACTTCCATTTCGCCGAAGCGCTGGCCGCCGAACTGCGCCTTGCCGCCCAGCGGCTGCTGGGTGACCAGCGAGTACGGGCCGGTCGAACGGGCGTGAATCTTATCGTCTACCAGATGATGCAGCTTGAGGTAGTACATATAACCGACGGTAACGCGGTTGTCAAACTGCTCGCCCGTGCGTCCGTCGTAAACAACGCTCTTGCCGTCCTCGCCCACGCCGGCGGCAACCAAGGTCTCCTTGATGTCGTCCAGGGTCGCACCGTCGAACACAGGGGTTTCAACCTTCCAGCCGAGCTTTTTCGCCGCGAAGCCGAGGTGTACCTCGAGCACCTGCCCGATGTTCATACGGGACGGAACGCCCAGCGGGTTAAGCACGATATCAAGCGGACGGCCGTCCTCCAGGAAAGGCATATCCTCCTGCGGCAGAATACGGGATACAACGCCCTTGTTGCCGTGGCGGCCCGCCATCTTATCGCCGACCGAAATTTTGCGCTTCTGCGCGATATACACGCGCACAACCATGTTCACGCCCGGCGAAAGCTCGTCGCCGTTCTCGCGGGTGAACACCTTGACGTCCACCACGATACCGGATTCGCCGTGCGGCGCGCGCAGCGAGGTGTCGCGCACCTCGCGCGCCTTCTCACCGAAGATCGCGCGCAGCAGGCGTTCCTCGGCGGTCAGCTCGGTCTCGCCCTTGGGGGTTACCTTGCCGACCAGGATGTCGCCCGCCTGCACCTCCGCGCCCACGCGGATGATGCCGCGCTCGTCGAGGTTGCGCAGCGCGTCCTCGCCGACGTTCGGGATGTCGCGAGTGATCTCCTCCGGCCCGAGCTTGGTGTCGCGGGATTCGGATTCATATTCTTCAATGTGGATCGAGGTATACACGTCGTCGCGCACCAACCGCTCGTTGAGCAGGACGGCGTCCTCGTAGTTGTAGCCCTCCCAGGTCATAAAGCCGATCAGCGCGTTCTTGCCAAGCGCGATCTCGCCCCTGTCGGTCGATGGGCCGTCCGCCAGCACGTCGCCCGCCTTGACGCGCTCGCCCAGATCGACGATCGGGCGCATGTTGATGCAGGTGGATTGGTTGGAGCGCAGGAACTTGGTCAGATGATAGGTCTTTTCCTCGCCGTTGTCATACTGCACGACGACCTCGCGCGCGGTCACGCGGGTGACGACGCCGTCGCTCTCGGCCAGCGGGATGGTGCCCGAGTCGACCGCCGCCTTGTATTCCATGCCGGTGGCCACGACCGGCGCTTCGGTCTTTAAGAGCGGCACAGCCTGACGCTGCATGTTCGCGCCCATGAGCGCGCGGTTTGCGTCGTCATGCTCGAGGAACGGGATAAAAGCGGTCGCAACCGAAACCATCATGCGGGGCGAAACGTCCATCAGATCAACGTCCTTGCGGTCTACCTCGACGAACTCGTCGCGCATGCGGCAGGTGACGCGGTCGTTCAGCAGGTAGCCGTTTTCATCGATCGGCTCGGTGGCCTGACAGACAATATACTCGTCCTCCACGTCCGCGGTCATATACTGCACCTGGTCGGTCACGCGGCCGTCTTCCTTATCGATGATGCGGTACGGCGCTTCGATGAAGCCAAAATCGTTGATGCGCGCATAGGTCGCCAGATACGAGATCAGGCCGATGTTCGGACCTTCCGGCGTCTCGATCGGACACAGGCGGCCGTAGTGCGAATAGTGTACGTCGCGCACCTCAAAGGATGCGCGGTCGCGCGACAGGCCGCCGGGGCCAAGCGCGGACATACGGCGCTTGTGCGTCAGCTCTGCCAGCGGGTTGTTCTGGTCCATGAACTGAGAGAGCGGCGAAGAGCCAAAGAATTCCTTGATGGCCGCGGTCACCGGGCGGATGTTGATCAGCGACTGCGGGGTGACGATGTCCAAATCCTGAATGGTCATGCGCTCGCGGATAACGCGCTCCATGCGGCTGAAACCGATACGGAACTGGTTCTGGAGCAGCTCGCCCACGCAGCGCAGGCGGCGGTTGCCCAGGTGGTCGATGTCGTCGGTCGTGCCGATGCCATGACCCAGGTTGAGCAGGTAGCAGATCGAGGCGAGCATGTCGTCCACGATGATAGTCTTGGGAATCAGGTCGTGAATGCGGGTCTGCACGGTCTTTTTCAGCTCGTCTCCCGAAGCGCCCGAATCGATGATCTCTTTGAGTACGGAAAAGCGCACCTTTTCCTTTACGTCCAGCTCCTCAGCGGTAAAGCCGGTGTACTCCTGGAAGTCGCCGATATCGACCATGCCGTTGCCGAACACCTTGACGGCAGTTCCCTCGCTCGATTCAATCACAGCATGGTTGACGCCCCGACGGGACAGCAGGCGCGCCTTGTCGCGGGTGAGGATTTCCTCCCCCTCGGCCAGCACCTCGCCGGTCATGGGGTCGACCACCGGCTCGAGCAGCTTATGGCCGGTGATACGGCGAGCGATGTCCAGCTTCTTGTTGTATTTATAGCGGCCGACCGCGGAAATATCATAGCGGCGCACGTCGAAGAACATCGCGTCCATCAGGCTGGTCGCGGACTCGACCGTGGGCGGCTCGCCCGGGCGCATTTTCTTGTAAATCTCAATCAGCGCCTCGTCCGAGGTATGGGCGGGGTCCTTGTCGAGCGTGGCGACGATCAGCGGGTCCTCGCCGAACAGTTCCTTGATCTCCGCGTCGGTCTTGACGCCGATGGCGCGGATAAAGCTGGTGATCGGGATTTTGCGGTTCTTGTCGATGCGGACGTAGAACACGTCGTTCGCATCGGTCTCATATTCGAGCCACGCGCCGCGGTATGGGATAACGGTTGCGGACAGCAGCAGCTTATCGGTCTTGTCATACTCCCTGCCATAGTAGACGCCGGGCGAACGGACGAGCTGGGAGACAATCGCGCGCTCCGCGCCGTTGATGATAAAGGTTGCGGAATCGGTCATCTTCGGGAAATCACCCATGAAGATCTCCTGCTCCTTGATCTCGCCGGTTTCCTTGTTGCGCAGGCGCATGCGGACCTTGAGCGGCGAAGCATATGTGGCGTCGCGCGCCTTGCATTCCTCTACGCTGTACTTCGGCGCCTCGTCCATCGAGTAATCGAGGAACGAAAGCTCCAGATTGCCGGTGTAGTCCGTGATGGACGCGGTATCGGCGAAAACCTCGCGCAGTCCTTCGTCAAGGAACCACTGGTAGGACTTTTTTTGCACCTCGATCAGATTGGGCATCTCCAATATCTCGTTGATGCGTGCAAAGCTCTTTCGCGTGGTTTTGCCGTGCTGTACGTCTTTCACCTTCATGTGCTTTGATCACTCCGTTTCTTTCGGCTGTGTTGGTGTTGATACGCCCGGCGGCGTGGCAAAAATATCATTTTGGGTCTTGCATTTTGACCAAGACCGTGCTAACATGTATTTAGGAGTCGGGATAATTTCCCGATTTTGTTAAGCGTTTTATTATACCATGATTTTGCATAATAAGTCAAGGATATTTTTGTATAAAAAGGGGATGGATTTTTCCATTCCCTTTTGCTTTTGTGCTAATTTTCCAGAGAACCGCGCGTTTCGCGCCCCTCCCGCTCCTCCGCGATGAACATAATACCGAACACCGCCAGCAGCGGCGCACAGGTCAGCAGCAGCGCCCGCTCCCCCAGCCAGCCGGTCGCAAAGCTGCCCAGCACCGCGCCCAGGATGAAAAACAGGATGATCGCATAGTAATTGCGCATCTTTTTTGCGGCGCCACGGTCGCCGGTCTGCCGCCAGATGACAAGCTGCTCGGTACCGGAGCGCAGGTTGCCGGTACACATGGTTGTGGCGATCGCGCTGCCCTGCACCTTGCGGAACGCTTCCACCTGCAGCGCGCAGACGAATGAGATCACGCTGTTGACAACCGTGTTCCGCTCCTGCGGCAAAAAGGCCATGCAGGCGACCAGCACGGTTTCCGCAAGGACGATGATCTGCCGCCAGTGGATATTGATATCCCGATTTTGCTGCACCTTGTACCGGTGCTTGACCACCTCGGCCACCACAACGCCGACCGCGAACGCCACAATCGGCACCAGATAGCCCAGCGCGCGTATCCATTCCCTCTGCGCCAGCTCCAGCCCGAACAGCACGATGTTGCCGGTCTGCGCATTGGCGAACACACCGCCGCGGCACAGGTAGGTATAAGCGTCGAAAAAGCCGCCCGCCACGGCCAGCAGCGCGCCCAGCAGGAGCGATTCGGACATTTGCCCCCGTATCCGTTTCAATTTTCTTTCCCCATTTCTTTCGGTATCTGGTTTCAGTATAGCAAAAAACACCGTGCGGTTCAACCGGCCGCACGGCGTTCTGCTTATTCTTCCGGAAAGGTTTCCGGAAAATCCGTGTCGAGCATGCGCCTGGGGAAGCGCTTCAGCTCGGTTTCATCCGGATCGCGCATAACGCAGTCCGCGCACATCCCATAGCTGTTGATTTCGATTTCATCGAAAGTGCAGCGGCTCTTTTGATAATGAATGCACCACTTATTTTCGCATACAATCGTGTCCATACACATCATCTCCCCTTTAATTTTAATGCCCATCAAGGATGTATGCCTTACCAGAAAAATCTATGGTATCCTTACATGGTATTTTTCTAAGGTATCCTATTTTCTGCATTTCCTGTAAACTATAATCAGGTGAGCAGTATGAAATGGAACATTCGGCGTCCTCTCGAAAAAGAAGAGAGCGTCTATAAAACAATTTACATCAAGCAGTCGCTTGTTTCCAAAATTGACGCGATCGCAAAGGAGAACGACACAAGCTGGAACAACGTCGTCATCTCCATGATCGAAACCTGCCTCGAGGACGAGCCGTAATCCCCTCCCCGCAGGTCCATACCCATATAAAAAACGTCCGGCCTTAGGCCGGACGTTTTTTTATTGCAGTCATTTATCCCCCGCGATACGGATACGGTTGACCGCTTTTTTCAATTTGATCTGCGCGATGTCATGCTCATGGTCGCTTTCTTTCTGCTGCAGGGTCTGGCGGGCGCGTTCCGCGGCCTCCTCGGCACGGTGAACGTCGATTTCATCCGCCCACTCGCAGGTGCGCGCCAGCACGACGGTTTCCTCCCTGGAAACGTCCACAAAGCCGCCGGCAACCGCCGCCACGCGCTTCTCCCCATCCTTGAGGATGGTCAGGCCGCCGATGCCGAGCGCCGCCGTATACGGCACATGGTTCGGCAGGATGCCAACGTCGCCCTGCGTTGTGCGGACAACAATCCGGTCGACCGCATCGTCGTAAAAGCAGCGATCCACGGTCAGTACTTTCAAGTGAAAGGTAGCCATGTTATGCCCCCTTCTTCGCCTTCTCCACTACCTCGTCAATCGTGCCGGCGAACAGGAACGCGGACTCGGGCAGGCCGTCATGCTGGCCCGCGAGAATCTCCTTGAAGCCGCGGATGGTTTCCGCAATCGGCACATACTTGCCCTGGAAGCCCGTGAACTGCTCCGCAACGTGGAATGGCTGCGACAGGAAGTTCTGTATCTTGCGGGCGCGGGCAACGGTCAGCTTATCCTCGTCGGAAAGCTCATCCATGCCGAGGATGGCAATAATATCCTGCAAATCCTTGTATTTCTGCAGGATTGACTGCACCGCGCGGGCGACCTCGTAATGCTCCACGCCGACAACGTCCGCGGTCAGGATGCGCGAGGAGGAATCCAGCGGGTCCACCGCCGGATAAATACCCATGGAGGCGATATCACGCGACAGCACGACCTTGGCGTCCAGATGGGAGAACGTGGTCGCCGGCGCGGGGTCGGTCAGGTCGTCCGCCGGAACGTAAACCGCCTGCACGGACGTGATCGAGCCCTTCTTGGTGGAGGTGATACGCTCCTGCAGCGCACCCATTTCGGTTGCGAGCGTTGGCTGGTAGCCTACCGCCGACGGCATGCGGCCGAGCAGCGCGGAAACCTCCGAACCGGCCTGCGTGAAGCGGAAAATATTATCGATGAACAGCAGCACGTCCTGCCCTTCCACATCGCGGAAATACTCCGCCATGGTCAGGCCGCTCAGCGCCACGCGCATACGCGCGCCGGGCGGCTCATTCATCTGGCCGTAGACGAGCGCGGTCTTGTTGATAACGCCCGACTCCTGCATTTCGTTATACAGGTCGTTGCCCTCGCGGGTGCGCTCGCCCACACCGGTGAATACTGAAATACCGCCGTGCTGCTTGGCGATGTTGTTGATCAGTTCCATGATAATAACCGTCTTGCCGACGCCCGCGCCGCCGAACAGGCCGATCTTGCCGCCCTTGGCGTATGGCGCGATCAGGTCGATGACCTTGATGCCGGTTTCGAGGATCTCGGTCGTGGACTCCTGCTCCTCATAGGAGGGCGCGGGGCGGTGGATCGGCCAGCGCTCCTCCCCCTCGACCGGCGGCTTGTTATCCACCGGCTGGCCGAGCAGGTTGAAGATGCGGCCGAGGTTCTTATCGCCCACCGGCACCGTGATCGGCCCGCCGGTATCGACCGCTTTCATGCCGCGCACCAGGCCGTCGGTGGACTCCATCGCGATGCAGCGCACGGTATCCTGGCCGATATGCTGCGCGACCTCGACCGTAACGGTCCGGCCGTTGTTGTCAATCGTGATGGCGTTCAGCAGCTTCGGCAGTGCGTCGGCAGCAAATTTGATGTCAAGCACCGGCCCGATAATCTGGACGACGGTGCCAATATTCTGCTCACTCATTGGCAAAACTCCTAATTCTTATCATCCTATGCGCCGACCTCGCCCGAACCCGCGACGATCTCGGTGATCTCCTGCGTGATGGCCGCCTGACGGGCGCGGTTGTAGGACAGGTTGAGGTTTTCGATCATCTCGCTGGCATTGTCGGAGGCAGCCTCCATTGCCATGCGGCGCGCGGACTGCTCGGAGCAGTAGCTCTCCACCACCGCGCCGTACAGCACGCCGTACAGGTATTCCGGTATGACCGCATCGAACACCGCCTCTGGCGAGGGGTCGTATTCGGTCAGCACGCGCGGGCCCGCGGGCGCTTCCTGCGCCGCGTCTTCAAAGCGCGCCGGAAGCAGCTGCAGGCACTTCGCCTCCTGCTGCAACGGCGAGACAAACTCCGTGTAGCACAGGAATATCTCGTCCGCCTTTCCCTCTCGGAACAGGCGGAGCAACCCGTCCACGATCGGATGGGTATCACCAATCTTCATCCCCTCGGCGATGGCCGGATAATCTGCGGCCACCGGCCAGGGGCGCTTGGCGTAATGCTCCTGCGCCTTTTTGCCGATCGTGATGACCTGCGCGTTTTTGCCCTCCATTTCGGCCGCCGCCAGCTTGAATACATTGGCGTTGTAGCCGCCCGCCAGCCCGCGGTCGCCCGCGATGACGATGAACAGGCTGTTCCTGACCTCTCGGCGGCGCGTATAGACCGATTCGCTGCTCCGCGTGGCGGCAGCCAGGCGGGCAACGGTACGGTACATTGTATTGAAATACGGCCGCGCGGCCAGCGCGCGCTCCTTGGCACGCCGCATTTTGGACGATGCCACCAGCTCCATCGCCTTGGTGATCTGCATGGTGGATTGCACGGACTTAATGCGGCGCTTGATATCTTTCATGTTTCCGGAAGCCATTGCTCAGTCCCCCTTTCCGCGTCAGTGCTCGGAAAGGAACTTTGCTTTGAATTCCTCGATCGCTTTGGTCAGCTTTTCCTTGATATCGTCGTCCATCTGGCGGGTCGCGCGGATGGTTTCCGGAATGTCTCCATACACGCCGTCCACAAACGCGAACAACTCTTTCTCAAACTCGCCGATCTGGTCCGCCGGAATATCGAGCAGCGCGCCCGAAATGACGGCGTAAATGATGATAACCTGCTTCTCGACCGGAATCGGGCTGTTCTGCGGCTGCTTGAGCACCTCGACGATGCGTTCGCCCTGATTCAGACGCTTTTTGGTATCCGCGTCCAGATCTGAGCCGAACTGCGAGAACGCCTGCAACTCGCGATACTGCGAATAGGCCAGTTTGAGCGTACCCGCGACCTTTTTCATCGCCTTGATCTGCGCGTTGCCGCCAACACGGGATACCGAAATGCCGGGGTTGACCGCCGGCCGGATGCCCGAGTTGAACAGCTCGGTTTCCAGGAAGATCTGGCCGTCCGTAATCGAAATCACGTTGGTCGGGATATACGCCGAAACGTCGCCGGCCTGCGTCTCGATGATGGGCAGCGCGGTCAGCGAGCCGCCATCCTGGATATTCGCCGCGCGCTCGAGCAGGCGGGAATGCAGGTAGAATACATCGCCCGGGTACGCCTCGCGTCCTGGCGGACGGTGGAGCAGCAGGGAAAGGGCGCGGTACGCTACTGCGTGCTTGGACAGGTCATCATAAATAACCAGCACATCCTTGCCCTTATGCATAAAGAATTCACCAATCGAGCAGCCCGCATACGGCGCGATATACTGCAGCGGCGCGGACTCGGACGCGGTCGCCGCTACGATGCAGGTATAATCCATCGCACCGTTCTGCGCCAGCGTCTCCGCCACCTGCGCGACGGTCGAGCGCTTCTGGCCGATCGCCACATAGATACAGATAACGCCCGTCCCCTTCTGGTTGATGATGGTATCCAGGCAGATCGCAGTCTTGCCGGTCTGCCGGTCGCCGATGATCAGCTCACGCTGGCCCCGTCCGATCGGGATCATGGAGTCGATTGCCTTGATGCCGGTCTGCAGCGGCACATTAACGGGCGCGCGTTCAATGATGCCCGGCGCCGGGCTTTCAATGGGACGCGCCTCCGTGGTATGGATCGGACCCTTGCCGTCGATCGGTTTGCCCAGTGCGTCGACAACGCGGCCGAGCATGGCCTCGCCCACCGGTACCTCGACGATGCGCTTGGTGCGCTTGACCGTGTCGCCCTCACGGATATTCTGGTCCGAACCCAGGATAACGGCGCCGACGAGATCCTCCTCCAGGTTCTGCGCCATGCCGTATACGCCGCCCGGAAATTCGAGCAGTTCGCCGGACATGCAGTTTTCCAGACCGTGTACGTGCGCGATGCCGTCGCCGACCGTGACAACCGTACCGACATCGGTCAGTTTGATCTGGCTCTGATAGTGCGTGATCTGCTCTTTAATAATATTGCTTATCTCTTCGGGGCGTAATTCCATAAAGTCACCTACTTCCTTACGCGATAGTGTTGGTCAGCCGCGCGGCAAGCTCGCTCAGGCGAGTGCGCAGGCTGGTGTCGAACTGCTCGTTGCCCAGCTTGACAACGATGCCGCCGATGATCTGCGGATCGACCGACGTTTCCAGCACCACCTGCTTGCCGGTCACGGCGCTCATCTTTTCTTTCAGCTTTTCGGTCAGCGCGGCGCTCATGGGCTTTGCCGTGACCGCGCGCACCTCCACGATGCCGTTTTCAAAATAATAGTGCTCTTTATAGGCCTGACGCATATCCTGAACTAGGCCGACGCGGCCTTTTTCCGTAATCAGCATCAGGAAATTGAGCAGGAATGGTTCGATCCGTCCCTCGAAGGCCTTCCGCAGGACGTTCTGCTTTTCCTCCAATGCGATGGAGGGCGTGGTGAGCATTTTCAGAAAGTCAGGCTCGCGCCCAAACACCTCGCAGACCGCGGTCAGCTCGTCGAGATAGGCTTTTTCCTTTTTCTCATCCGCCGCCACTTCATACAGGCTCAGTGCGTAGCGTTCGCTTACAATATCAGCCACTTGCTCACCCTACCTTGTCGATAAACTCTTCGATGAAGCGCTCATGGTCCTCTTCCTTGATGTCACGCTCGACCACCTTGGAGGCAATCATGACCGAAAGGCCCGCGACCTCATCCTTAAGCTCATTCATCGCCTTTTTGCGCTCCTGCTCAATCGTGCTTTCCGCTTTCTTCAGCATGGCAGCCGCCTGCTGCGAGGATTCCTTGAGGATCTCTTCGCTGCGGACCGTCGCCCGACGGGTGGCGGAGCCGACGATCTCGGCCGCCTCCTCCTTGGCCTTGGACAAGCGTTCCGTATACTCGCTGCGCATGCTTTCCGCTTCGGTCTGCGCCTTTTCCGCGGTGGCGTACATGGCCTGAACCTCCTGCTCGCGGGCCGCCAGCATCCTGCGCACCGGCCCAAACAGGAATTTCTTGATGATCAAAAAGGTGATGAGCGTATTGCACATCGTAACGAGGATATTCCACCAGTTGATATAGACAAAGGACTGGAATATATCCACTGTTTTACCTCCTTCCCAAACGGAGATTCGCTCCGTTTATCCGTTCGCCTGCGTCCGGTTCAGAAATTGCCGACAAACGGGTTGGCAAACAGCAGGATCAGCGCGATAACCAGCGCGTAAATACCGGTAGACTCCGCCATGGCGATACCAAGAATCATGGTACGGGTAATATCGCCCTGCGCCTCCGGCTGGCGGCCGATCGCCGCACACGCCTGGCCCGCGGTGTACCCTTCGCCGATGCCAGGGCCAAGGCCCGCGATCATCGCCATACCGGCGCCGAGGGCGGACATACCTGCTACAAATGCGTTAGAATCGATACCCATAGTTTTTTCCTCCTGAAATAATGTTGTTGAAACTTCAAATGGATATGGTGAAATTTTTTTGACGGATCAACTGCTGCCGCGCGCGTCGCCGACGTAAGCCATCGTCAGCATGCTGAAAATGAACGCCTGCATGCATGCCGTAAAGCAGTCGAAGTACAGCGACAGGACGCCCGGCAGGCCGATCTGCAGCAGCGGCACCGGCAGGAAGCCCAATACCGCTTTGGACAGCACCTGAAGCGCGCCCATGATGAGTGTCGAGATGACTAGGCCGCCCGCCATATTGCCGAAATGACGGAACGACATCGAAACAGGTGTCGCGATCTCGCTGAGCACATTGAGCGGCGCCATGACGAATACCGGCTCCAGGAAGCCCTTGAGATAACCGCCGATCCCATTGTACTTGATTTTATTGAACGTGATCAGCGCAAAAGTAATCAGCGCCCAGCCAAGCGTCGTATTCAGGTCTGCCGTCACCGGACGCATCCAGAACAACGTGGCCAGCGAGCCGAAGAGAGAGCTCATCAGCAGCGTTGCAATATAGGGCGAAAATGCCTGGCAACCTTTCCCCATCGTATTTTCGACCAGGTTGTCGATCATTACCACAGCCTTTTCCGCCAGCGCCTGCTTCCCCTTGGGGATTTTCTGCATCCGGTGCGTCAGAAAAATACAAAGAAACAGAATAACCGCCATCACGATCCATGCGTTGCGCATAGTTTCCGTGATCGGCAGATTGGGATTGCCAAACAGATAGCCCAATACCTTAGGGCCGTTTATTTCAACATTCAACGTCTACCCCCCTTTCCTTTGGAATACATGGACCACAGTAAAATGATTTTGGGAAAGAAAAGCGGAACGACTGCTGCGAGCGGATGGAGAAACGGCAGCTTGATTGCCAGAAACACCATCACACCAGTCAGCAGATACCGGAAAAAATATCCGCGCCGGACGATCCTCGTCCCCTGCGCCGGCGGGAAGAGTACTGCCTTGGCCGCGCTTTTCCCGATCATCCGGAACAGCAGCAGCGAATAGCATGTCCCCAACAGCAGGCTTACGGCGCTCCGCGCCGGATCCGCCCCCGCCAGCAGGAATACGCCAAACACGATCACCGCCAGCGGTATCATGCCGCGCAGCATGCGCCGTGTTTCCTCGCGGACGATCTCCATCCCTGTCACGGCATTTTCTCCTTCCTTTCGCTTTCTCTGGCTTTCCGCTCGGTGAACCGCAGGAAATCCCGCAGGCCGCAAACCGCAACCCCGACGCCGAGCAGCAGCCCGGCAATCACCACGCCGTTCCCCCAGCCGAACCTGTCCCGCAGCCAAACTGCTCCGAAACAGCCGAGCAGGGGCGGTACAGCCACCGTGCATCCTACTTGGCTGAAATATGCCAGATAGCGCAGTACCGACCATTTGCTTTCGCTTTTCCTCATCCGCATTCCCCCAGGCCACAATTTGATGCAGCGAGCACAGACGCCGCCCGAAGGCGGGCTGTCCCCTATCCCTACACATCAGTCTTATTATACCTAACCCTACCAAAAAGTGAAACACTTTTTATCAGAAATTTCTTAGATATTTCCCGCTTTACTACAATGTTAGGCAATATGCACAATGGAATTGCTCAATTATTATAAATTGCAACCAGAGCCTTTACGGACAAAAAATATGCGCTCCCAACCGCGCCGGCATTCCGAAGCCATTTTCATTCCCCCTGTCCAGACTGCCTGTTTTTTCAAAGCTTTCCGGCATCCGGTGGCGCCGCTGGGAACATTAAAACAGACGCCCCGCAGACCTTTCCAAATCTGCGAGGCGCCTGTCTCATACATCAGCATATCCAATTGAAAGGCAAATATTCTCAAAAGGAATGTCGCTGCTTCAGCCATTGCAGGAGCGTTCCGCGTATCCTAAGTATCTCTTATAAAAAGCGCTTCATGCTTTCGGTCGCGGACGACGGCTCCTCGCTCAACGAGACGGTAAAGTTTACGCTGTGCTGGGCTGAAAACGCGTCCAGCGCATCCAAGAACGCCTCCGCCTTGGCGACATCCTTAACGCCGGTGATCTTATACAGGCCGTCGATGAAAACGCGGGTAATGTCATAATTGCCGGCATGGATACCGCTCAGGAATCCCAGCAGGCTTGCGTAATCCTTGATCGGGTAATCGGTCGCATCGATCAGCCGCGCATCATGCGAAATATCAAACGTCAGCTTATTGCCGCGCGAAACACATACTACGCTTCCTTTTTCTTCTTTTACCGCGGTGTTGACCTGGTCGATCAGTTCCTTGGTCTTGCCAGAGCCGGTACCGCCAATAATAAGTTTTACCATAGGTTTATTCCTCCCAACCTTTGAGGTTATGTTTAGTGTAGCATAGTTTGCCCAAAACCTCAAGCATGATTTACAAATTTCCTCGTCAGTTTGTATCAATTTATTGGCCGCCTGCCAGAACCGCATTCCAGAAGGACAGAAACAGATCTCCTACCCCTTTGGCCTCCACGCTCTCCGCAGCGGTCAGCGGCACGGTGAGCAGCACTTCCTCTCCGTTCAGGATGGACAGCTCCCCGATCTGCTGCCCCGCCTCGACCGGCGCGGTCAGCTTTTCCGGCAGATCCAGACGGGTTTCCAGCCCTTCCGCCTCGGTCTTTTCCACAATAATGGACCCGCCGCCCTCCATCCGCGGCATTACCAAGCCGCTTTTCCCAATCGCGACCGGCACCGGCTCCAGCAGCCCGTCCGGCGGCGTGTAGGCGCAAAAGTTGGCAAAGCCGTAATTGAGCAGAGCCGTGGCGTCCGCCATGCGCGCCTCCTTGGTCGGCGCAGCCATGACGACCGCGACCAGGCTCAGCCCATCCCGCTCGGCGGAAGCGGAAATACAGAACCCTGCCTCTGAAATATACCCTGTTTTCAGGCCGGTCAAACCCTGATAGCTTTTGAGCATTTTATTGGTGTTGGCAAGCGTGAACTTTCCATCCCGTATGCTGTCCATCCAAATCCCCGTATACTCAAGTATTTTGGGATGCCGCAGCAGCTCGCAGGAGATCAGCGCCAGGTCGCGCGCCGAGGTCAGCGTTTTCTGGCCCATGCCGTCCAGTCCGTTGGCATTGATGAACTGCGTGTTCGTGCAGCCAAGCTCGGCCGCGCGCTGGTTCATCCGTTCGACGAACGCCGCCTCGGTTCCCGCCAGATGCTCAGCCACGGCGACCGCACAGTCATTGGCCGAGCCGACCGCAATCGCCTTGAGCATATCGTCCAGAGAAAGCTGCTCGCCCGGTTCCAGCCAGATCTGCGTCCCACCCATCGAGCAAGCATACTCGCTACCGGTAATCATCGTATCCAGCGTAACCTCTCCTCGTTCGAGCGCCTCCATCGCCAGCAGCATGGTCATGATCTTTGTCACGGACGCGGGCTGCAGCGGCTCGTCGGCATTCATGGAATACAGCTCCTGCCCGTTCGACGCATAGAGCGCGGCCGATTTGGCGTTCAGCGGCCCCATTTCCGGAAGCGCCAGCGCAGATGGGAGCAGCAGGCAGAAACACAGCGCGAGACAAACGATCTTTTTCATCCGTTCCGTCCTCCCTTTTTGTTCCACCCTATGCGGCAGGCGGGAAAAACATACCCTCGGCAAATTGACAAATTCTGCGAAAACGCGTATGATGTAAAGTGTTAAGAAGTTGTTAACTGGAGGAAGCCCATGTTCACCAACAGTCTGATCGTCCTGCAGCAAATCATCGTCATGTTCCTGCTCATCCTGATGGGCTATGTCCTGTTCCGCAGAAACGTTTTTACCAACCAGACGACACAGAGCCTCACTGTGCTGCTCAATAAGTACATTGTGTTTTTTGTTTTGCTGCGGTCGTTCCAGCGCCCGTTCGACGCCCATCTTGGCTACGCCTTGGGCGTCACTTTTGTGTGCAGCATGCTTTTTTTCCTGATCTCTATCGCGCTTGCAAACCGCGTCTACCGTCCGGAAAAAACGGAAAATTATGCGGACTGCCGTGTTTCCGTCGTACTGACCAACAACGGCTTCATGGCCCTGCCTCTGCTCGATGCGATGTTCGGCTCGGACGGGGTTTTCCTCGGCGCATCCAGCATTGCCTGCATGGCGATCATTCTGTGGACCTACGGCGTGCAGCAGCTCTCCGGCGGCAAGGAGGGCAACGGCATCCGGAATATCCTTTTGAATCCCGCCCTGCTCGCTACCGTATGCGGCTTTCTCCTGTTCTGCTCGCCTGTCAAGCTCCCCGAGCTGGTGTTCCGAGCCGTGGATTTTTTGGGCGATCTCAACACGCCGCTCGCCATGCTTTCGCTCGGCTGCTTCCTTGCCCAGATCGATCTGAGGGAGTGTTTTACCGATCAAGAGATATGGAAAGTCTCCGCTGTGCGCCTGTTGCTGATTCCAGCGATCGCCATTGTCCTGCTGTTGTTCATCCCGCTCGATCACATGTCCAAGATCATCCTGCTGACCGGCACCGCCGCCCCCTGCGCACTTGCCTCGGCCATGTTTGGCCAGATCTATGGCACGGATTACTTATTTTCCACGCGCGTCATCTCGCTTTCCACACTGCTTTCCGTAATTACCCTCCCTCTTTGTATCTCTGTTCTGGAGGGCTTGCTTCACTTTTTCGGATAGCCGGCAACCTATAGAAAAACACGCTGCCAAAGCAGCGTGTTTTTTATTCGTTTTCCCTCTCTATAAGCCACGGGCTGCTGCACCCAAAGGTACGGAAATTCATCCGCGCCTCCTCCAGCGAAAGGCCGTGGTTCTGGTCGCTCGGTTCCTCGGGCGCATCCTGCGCGTCGTAATCGATCTCCCACAGGCAGGTCGGACAGATATACCCCCACGATGGATTTTGGGGGATATCCGCCCCGCAGCAGGGGCAGGGCTCAACCGGCATCTCGGGCGACCACGGTAGCGCCTGCTCCTCGTCAAGGTCGGGCAGATCGGGGCGCTCCCACGGGTCGGGCGGCGCGTCGTCCTCAGGCACCCAAGGCGGCCAAGACACAAAGATCTCATCGTCTTGCGCCTCAGGCAAAAACCAGTCCTTTTCCCACTCTACTCCCATCACTCCAGCTCGATCAGCACCGGACAGTGATCCGACCCGAACACATCGCTCAGGATACGCGCGGCCTTGACACGACCGATCAGCCGGTTGGACACCAGGAAGTAGTCGATACGCCAGCCCGCGTTCTTCTCCCGCGCCTTGAAGCGATAGCTCCACCAGGAGTACGCGCCCGTCATCTCCGGATAAAAATGCCGGAACGTATCTGTAAAGCCTGCGCTGAGCAGCTCGGTCATTTTGGCGCGCTCCTCATCGGTGAAGCCTGCGTTGCGGCGATTGGTTTTGGGGTTTTTCAGGTCGATCTCCTGATGCGCAACGTTCATGTCCCCGCACACAATGACCGGCTTCTCCGCATCCAGCTTTTGAAGGTAGGCGCGGAAGTCGTCCTCCCAGCGCATCCGATAATCTAGACGCTTCAGCTCATCCTGCGAATTGGGGGTGTAGACCGTAACCAGATAAAACGCCCCATAATCCGCCGTAATGACGCGCCCCTCATGGTCATGCTCGTCAATGCCAAGGCCGTAAGAAACCGCCTCCGGCTCGGTTTTGGAAAACAGGGCTACGCCGGAATACCCCTTTTTTTCCGCTGAATTCCAGTATTCATAGTATCCCTCAATCTGCGGGGCCTGCTCGGGTTGCAGCTTGGTTTCCTGCAGACACAGCATATCCGGCTGCTCCGCTTCCATAAACGAAAAAAAGCCCTTGCCCACGCACGCGCGCAGTCCGTTTACATTCCAGGAAATTAATTTCATCTTCCGCTCCTTTTATTCGCTGTCCGCGGGATCAGCTCACGCGGTGATTTCGACCGTGTTTCCATCCGGATCGAGCACGCAGCTTTCATAATACCCATCACCCGTCACGCGCGGCCCGCTTGTCACTTCATAGCCGTCCGCGCGCAGACGCTCGGTCAGCGCGTCCACATTTTCGCACGTCCCCGCTTTGAATGCCAAGTGGGTCCAGCCTGTCCACAGGCGCGACCGCTCGCATTCCTCCAATTCCGGTCGCGTCATCAGCTCCAGCCGCGCGCCATCCGCAAAGGAAATAAAGTAGGTCTGCAGACCGGTTTTCTCATTCCGATACTGCTTGTTTGCTTTACCGTCGAAGTAATCCTCATAAAAGGCGCGCAGCCGCTCCAAATCGAAGGTATACAGCGCCGCATGGTCAATCTTCATATCACAAGGTCACCCTTTCAAAATACCGCTTTCCACGATCCGTTCGACCGCTTCCCGCATCCGTTCGGGTGGTACGACCAGCGCGAATCGGACATAGCCCTCGCCCTGCCCGCCGAACGCGCTGCCCGGCACGCAGATCACTCCGGTTTTTTCCATCAGCTCCAGCACGAATTCTACGGACGAGCCGAACCGCTCCGGTATTCTCGCCCACACGAACATGGTACCCTGCGCGTCCGGCACATCCCAGCCGATTTTGCGCAGGCCGCCGCACAGCGCGTCGCGTCGCGCCATGTAGCCCTGCCGATTGCGCGCAACAATCTCCTGCGGTCCGGTCAGCGCCGCGACCGCGCCCGCCTGGATGGGATAGAACATCCCGTAGTCGATCTGCGAGCGGAACGCGCGGAACCGGCTGATTATCTCACGGTTGCCGAGCGCAAATGATACGCGCATGCCGGTCAGGTTATACGTCTTGGAAAGGGAATTAAATTCGATCCCGACTTCTTTTGCGCCCGGTATGGACAGGAATGACAGCCCCTGTTCCCCGTTGAGGAGCAGGTCGGAATAGGCGTTATCGTGCAGGATGATGATTTGATGCTCGCGCGCATAGGCCACGAGCCTCTCATAAAACGACCGGTCCGCGACCGAAGCGGTCGGATTGTTCGGATAGGATACAACCATCGCTTTGGCGCGGCTGGCGACCTCCCCCGGTATATCCGCGAAATCAAGCTGCCAGTTGTTTTCCGCCCGCAGCGGATACAGGCCAACCGTAGCGCCGGTCATCAGCGGGCCGAAAGAGAAAATCGGGTAGCCCGGGTCGGGGGCGAGGATCAGGTCGTTCGGCCCCGCGAACGCAAAACCGACATGGGCGATGCCCTCCTGCGAGCCGCATACGGCCATGATCTCCTCGTCCGCAAGCTGTACGCCATAGCGGCGGCTGTACCAGTCCTGCACCGCGTCGAGCAGCGCGCGCGTCTCGGTCAGCGAATACTTATACTGCTCCGGATCGAGCGCCGCGCGGCTGACCGCCTCCATCACATGCCGGTCCGGCTGGAAATCCGGCGTGCCGATCGACAAATTGATCACATCCCGCCCGCTTGCCAGCAGGCGGCGCTTGCGTTCGTCCAACTTATTGAAAATGTTGCTGTCCGCAGGCTCTCCCGCTTTGATGAATTGCATGTTGTCTATCTCCCCAGTAAAAATTCTATCACCGTCCGGTTGAAACGGGACGGCTGCTTTGCCGCAACAAAATGGTCCCCATCCCGAAACACCTCGACCCGACAGTGCGGGATCCGCGCCGCCATTTCTTTAGTCTGGCTGGCCCGCACCATGTCATGCTCGCCCACGATGATCAGCGTCGGCATGTTCAGGCGGGCAAGATCGTCCATGCCCACGCCGTAAGGATGAACCATCAGGCCCATCACGTCACGCTTGCGGGCCGCCTTTTTGCTCAGGCACCCCAGCACGGCCAGAACGCCATACCCCGCATATACCGGAAGCTGGATATGCGGCTTGATGCCGCCGAACATTTCGATATTGGCGCCGTTCAGGATCAGCTTGTCCACATACGCCGGATAGGTGAGCGCGAACTTGATCGCCAGGTTGCCGCCATCCGAAAAGCCGAGGATATGCGCTTTTTTTACCCCGCGCGCATCCAATACGGTTTTCAAATCCTGCGCCATTTGGTCGAACGACAGGCCATGCGCGCCGCTTTCCGAGGCGCCGTGTCCCCGGCTGTCCACCGCAATCACGCGGTAAAACCGCGTAAACTCCGGTACCTGTGCTTTCCAGTACGCGCTGTCCTCACCGTTTCCATGCAGCAGGACAAGCGGCTTGCCGCGGCCAATATCATAACAGGCAATGCGGGCATCGCCGCAGTCGACGAACTCCGCCTGATAACCAAACATATTTATTCCATACCTTTCCTGCACTGTTCCACAAACCCGACCGGAAGCTGGGTCATTTCCGCGGTCCGCTCCACATCGTTCCCCTCGCGCAGCAGGCGCTGCACAACGACCGTCATGGACTCCCCTACCTCGATCATATGCCAGTCCGGATCGTAAAGTCGCACCACGCGCTGGTGCCATTCATGCGTTTTGGGTCCATGCACCAGATCGACGTCCGGATGCTGCTGCAGCCTGCTCCAAAAGGCTTCAAAATCGTCGACCTCGAAATACAGCTCCATATTATTCGTCTGGTGCAGGATTGTGGATTTGGGGATGCCTACCAGCCAGTCGAAATCCTGCTGGATCGCGAAGCCGCCCGAAAACGTCACGTTCCGCCCCAGATCCATCGACACCTCCTGCTCAAATAGGTCGTGGTAAAACCGCTTGGAAACCTCCACATCCCGCACCGCCAGCAGTGGCAACTGGTATTGAATCATCCTTCTCCCTCCCATTATGGCGTCGCTGGCGCCAACTATCCACAGCTACGGGTAAATTCCTGCTTTTCCTGCGCTTTAGAAGAAACAAACACAGGCCGGCCGCATATAGTTTCCCGATACCGCCTTCCAGCGGACAGCGCGGTCAAAGCCTGCATATTGTTATTTTACCACACTTGAACCCCCTGGTAAAGGCGCGTCTCTATGCTTTCAGTCGTCGAATCTGACAAAAAAGCGTGGTCATTTGCTCCACGGGTTCGACGGCGCCTCCGCACATCCAGTCCCGCAGCAGCGCGTAGCAGCCTCCCGACACAAAGCTGGCGCAATACCGCTGGAACGTCCGGTCCTCCCTCATGGCCTCCGGACAGGTAAACCAGCCGCCGACCCGCGCAGCCACCCGTTCAAATTCCCGCTGCACAAACCGGAATTCGCCGCTTTGCTCCAACAGACGGAACAGGTCCGCGTACGGCTTCCAATAGGCGAACAGCGTTTGTGCGAACGCGGTATCGCCAAAGGGGGCCTGCTCCCGCAGCTTTTCCAGAAAGCCGTCTGCCAGGCAGGCGATATATTCCCGCAATATGTCATCCTTTTCCGCGTAGTTGCGGTAAAAGGTCTTCCGTCCGAGCTGCGCATGTTCGCACAGCGCCGTTACCGTAATCTGCCCATAGGGTTGCTCCGTGAGCAGTTCCAGCATCGCCTGCTGCAGCATGGAGCGAGATCGGACGGCAATCGGGTTTTGGCTTTTTTCCACTCGGCCCATCTCCCGACACAAAGATTCTTCCATCGTGTCACTTGCGCCAAACGCCTTGACACGAATGTGTCACCTGCATTATACTCTGCATTGGCCAGAAAAGCAAGGAGGAAAAACATGCGTATTCACCGTATCCGTTCCGGAATGACAAACTGTTGGCTGATTCAATGGAGCGGCCGGACGCTGCTGGTCGACGCCGGTATCGCATGGGATCGTCGGTTCCTCGGACACCTGCAGCGCACGGTTGACCCGCATATGATCGAACTGCTGTTCCTGACACACGGCCATACCGACCACATCGGCCATGCCGCCGCTTTACAGGAATATTACGGCATCCCCGCCGCGCTGCACCCTGCTGACCTTGCCCTTGTTATGCCGCCGGCACCGGACATCAGGGCGGTCCGCAGCGGCCGAAAAAAGGAGAAACACGTCCCCTTTTCACCGGCCTTCCTCGTGCCGGACGGACTGCCGCCCAGCGCAACACCGATACCCTGCCCAGGACACACCGCCGGCTCCTGCGCGCTACTGGTGGAGGACTGCCTTTTCGCAGGCGACGCCGTTATGTCGTTTCTACACCCTGCCCTGCTTGGATACAGCGAAAACCCACAGGCCGCGCGAGACAGCCTGCTGCGTCTGGCAAGGCTGGACTGCAGCATGATTTATCCGGCCCACGGCCGCCCGTTCCCGATGGAGCGGCTGTGGTATTTGGCCGACAAAATACAAAGGAGCTGAAAATATGAAGATCACCGCGATTTATGGAACCAGCCACGCAGGCAGCACCGTTTTGCTGGCGCGCATACTGATGCAGTCGCTTCCACAGGATAACAGTAGTACATTTTCGGAGTTTTTTCTCCCACAGGATTTCAGTCACTTCTGCAGCGGCTGCTGCGCATGCTTTGAAGCCAGCGAACCCCTATGCCAGCAGGCACCCGCACAGCTCAAGCCTATTTTACAGGCAATCGACGCATCCGACGTTATTCTTCTGGCCAGTCCGGTGTATGCTTACCATGTAACCGGCGCAATGAAATCCTTTCTGGATCACTTGGGCAACCGCTGGATCGTCCATCGTCCAAACAGTAAACTGGCGCACAAAACCGCCGTCCTGCTGGCAACCGCTGCGGGAAGCGGCATCAGGCAGACGCTGCGGGATATGAAAGACAGCGTAAACTGGTGGGGCGTCGGGCGGGTATATACCTACGGCATCCGCTCGATGGCGCTGAAAGCCGCCGAACTAAGCGAATCGCGAAAAGAAAAAATGCGGCGGGATATGCAGCGCCTCGCCCGCAGGCTCCAACCCGCTCCGGTCGAACCGCGCTGCGGTGTACGCATGCGGTACTGGCTCAGCCGCAAAATGGGCGGCGGCCTTACAGCCAGCGACCATGCCTACTGGAAAACGCAGGGCTGGATGGACGGAAAATCACCCTGGAAATAAAAAAGGCGGCTGTCACCAGCCGCCTTTCCGCGTTGTTCCTCACTTCAAAAGCAATTCCCGCAGTTCTTCCATCGTATCAACAATTTGGTCTACGCCGGCACAAGCCAACTCATCCCTGCCGCCAAAGCCAAAGGTAACACCAATACACGCGATGCCGTTGTTCTGCGCCCCCTCCGCGTCATGCATCCGGTCCCCCACCAAAACCGCTTCGGAACGTTCCCGCACCTGCAGCATCTCCAACGCCTGCCTGACAACCTGTGATTTGGTAGAGATCACACCATCCAGCGTGGCGCCGGAAACGACATCGAAATAAGAGTCGATCTGGAACCTCTGCAAAATTTTCTCCACAAAAACCGTTGGCTTGGAGGACGCAATGGCCGCTTTCTTTCCTGCGTCCTTCAGCGCCCGCAACAACTCCGGAACGCCTGAAAACAAAAGGTTTTCTTTCCAGCCCCGCACACTGAAGCGCTCTCGGTAAGCCGCGACCGCCTGCTTTGCGCCAGCATCGTCAAATCCATAGCAGCGAATGAATTCATCATAGAGCGGCGGACCGATAAAATGTTCCAAGGCTGTTCGATCGGGCGCATCAATTCCCATTTTGCCGAGCGCATACTGCACAGACCTTGTGATTCCCTCTCGCGGATCGGTCAGTGTCCCATCCAGATCAAATAAAATATATTGATACATGCTTTTCCCTCCTCAAACAGAAGAAAAGCAGCAACCAAAGTTGCTGCTTTCGTGATGTGCGCATCGAGTTATCTTTCCAGGCCGTCGCCA